>Ga0123354_10000380_pt1 | contig 42394 bp, 18 predicted proteins | sample TergutLab28metaG_2_FD_97872 | JGI IMG/M metagenome (GOLD analysis project Ga0123354, IMG submission 97872) | Labiotermes labralis P4 segment gut microbial communities from Petit-Saut dam, French Guiana - Lab288 P4 | ecosystem: Host-associated > Arthropoda: Insects > Digestive system > Gut ... | reverse complement strand
GCTGGCTGCGGCAAACTGCATGTTTCTTTAGATAAACTCTTTCCATAGTTCACACACCAACAAATGCACTATTTATTAACTGGGTTAAAATTAAACTTACATTAAAACACACAATAATATCGCTGCTACATGTTTCGGTCTTTAATGAGCATCATCTGGGAGCTTTATCTGTACCTAACTAAAGTTATATTTATATTAAAACACTCGGTAAAATTACATCGTTCAATATATTAGGTGTTGTGGCAGCATGTCGTAGAGCGGTCGCTCTACGACATGCTGCCACAACACCTAATTTATATAACGACGTAATTTTACCGAGTGTTTTAACATAAATATAACTTTAGTCAGGTACAGATAAAGCTCCCTGATGATGATTATTAAAGACCGAAACATGTAGCAGCGATATTATTGTGTATTTTAATGTAAAATTAAAACTTTTAACCCAGTTAATAAATAGTGCGTTTGTTGGTGAGTGAACTACGTAGATTTAAAAATGCACGGTGCAACGATAGAAACTCGTTCCGTATAACTGAGTATACCATATGCCAAATTTCGGAACGTGTAGTGTTAAAGCAGGCGATATATTTAGTTTCCACCGGTCTTTAAACCTTAAGCAATTCCAGACTTTTACCCCTATGTACGTCTTTGTACGTCAAAATCTAATAAGAGTTCAAATTCATATGTTTTGAACACAACAAATTCTTTGGCGTCACGCAGTTTATTGAGATGACGTATCGACGCTTGGATGTACGGGGAATACATGTTAAGTTGAACATTTTTGCTTCTGTCTGGGGGATCTTTGTGCCTAGGAAAGTGATCCGAGTTAGGGTGTGAGGGGACATAACGCCTTGCCGCATCGTGTTATAGCTGGAAGTGGAGCAAGACAAATGGACGACGCTCGTTGGCTAGAGGGACTTCAGCTCGCCGATACAAATCACGAAAAGACCATGACATAACGCGTGCGCTTCACCGTTAACTCTCAACTTTTCCAATCTCGTAGGATTTACAAATGCGTATAGCCTATATATATATATATATATATATGAGACAAAAATTGTGGAGAAATGTGCTGTGTTGCCAATGGTTGCTTATTTCTGTATTCAAATTTGGGGAGAGCAGGACATTTTTTTTTATGAGAGCAACAAACCAATTAACGACGATTAATCATTACGTGTTACTCTGTTGTATCTGCCATTTCATTTTTTTTAGCCTACTTCAAATTTATTCTTGCAATTAAGTTTCTAATGCTAGTTGTTTAGAATCCCTCGCGATGTCATAATCAGCTATAATACATTGCACAGTGTCGGTACAAGAAAGACATCAGTTTGATGAAGAGGGCAGGAGTTTAAAAAGAGAGGCGATAGAACTGTGTAAGAAATACGTAAACGTTATTCACCTCACGGAACACTGGAACGGTGACACTTCTTGTACACTGTGCGCGTGTGTGTGTGTGTGTGTGTTTGTGTGGAAGGAAAGTGAAGTATAGGTTAAACCCCGGATGAACGTTCATAATTCACCGCCGTGTCGCAGTGCAAGCTCTCTTGCATGATGCCCCCTGGATCAACTCACTTTCTCTTTCTCTCACATCCCCACTCAATGGGGCTCTGTCGTATTCATAGCACACTCTAAAATGTTTTAATTTGAAAATGAAAAATGAAATGCAGAGTATAGTCTAAAGTGCTCCAGTCGCTGTTTTATACATTCGTATCTGTAACATTTATATCAAGGCCCTCTCAAGCGAAAGATCCATGCGTGTGGTTATTTACTTCTGCATTTTTTAGCAGCGTACCCTAAATATCTAAAATACTTATGATTAAAAAATTAATATCTGTAAAAGAGATTATAAATCAAATTTGTGAAAAATGTTAATTTCAGTCCTCAGTATATTAAGAACTTTGCCAGAACTGAAATGCAATTAGTGGCCTTGGAGTGTAACTGGGAGAAGGTAATTTAGTCTCGACCATTTATATAGTACCCTGAGTTTTTGACAATGTCATTTCTTCCAAATTTTACATACATCGTCCATTTTCACTCTACAATTCGATGTTACATATCTGTAGTACTGAAGAAAGTGTAATTTAATATATCCAAAATTCAACACTTTTCTCTTCAGTGCGTTTCTTGGGGTCCCAGATATTGTTTATTTCGTCATCCCTAGTGCCGGGTAGGTAAAACTGTTTCATGTAGCTTATATTAACTGGCTAGGCCTTTAAGAACATATTTAGACCTTGTGCGCTTGTTAATATCAATACGTAAATTTTAATCAAAATATCTCATTGCCACGAGTACAAAACTTCAGGTTTAGAATTTCTGAACGAAAAAGCTTGTTGTGCTATGTACAGAAACGCAGATTAGGGGAGGGTCTAAAATCTGTTCCCATTAGAATTCCAGGAATTTCCTTCGCTCTTTTACAGCTCAACTCTTTACATATATATATATATATATATATATATATATATATAAGACATGCGCAGCTGTCGAAATCCTGTAATGCTGCACGAGAAAAAAAACCAATTTGGAAACTTTTTCCTTACCGTCCTGTCGAGAATGTTAAAATATGGAGGGATATAAAATCTTACCTTCATGTACCCCCTGTGTGTATAGGGGGAGCACTAATCTAGTAAAGGAAAAATGTATAAAAGAAGGGTAAGAGAATTGCTTCACCGGATATTTATTTGTATTTTAACTTTGAATGAAAGCGTAGATGTTGAATTTGGCATATGGATTGGATCCTTAGGGAGCGTTTCACATTTTATCTTTCGAAACCAGACACTCAACAGATTTACATTATAAATCTCATGCAGACGGCAGGGATGAAAACGACATACCAAACAGTTTTCCACTGTTCCGGAAAGTCATATGGGGAAGCATATCAATAAGTATGGCGATGAATGGCGATTTATTGAGTCAGTATCTAAAAACCTAGCCCCCGTAACAGTATAAAACATTGTATTGCATACTTTAGTCCCGCATTTACGAACATAAATTTCGGCCCATATGTAAAGTTGAAGTACCGATAATTCGTTCTTTCGAAGTCTGAACTTGGTTCGAAATGTCATACGGTTTCATCTGTGTCGCTTTTGTGTGTGTTATTCTTTTCTGAAAGACTGACATCCGTTAAAAAACGTACACAGTGGTCAGTGTCACTGTGTTGTGTTCGGTGGTAACTACAAAACAGTGTCTGCTTTTTTGAGGAATAAAATCAGTTTAAAGTAACTCGTGCACTTGAAACGTAAGTAACGTTTGCTGCACTGAGTGTGGCTTTTTTGATATGGTTATAAAACATAGATGTTTCCAAAGAAATGTTAAAATGTCCGCGTTTAAGTGAAATTTTAATATGAAGAATGAACAAATAATTTACGAAATTCGTGGGAATTCATCCTGAATACTTACTTACTTACTTACTCCATGGTGCAGAGTCCTTCCTAAGCAGCTAACTTGTTTGCAGCTAGTCAAGAAATTCCCCGCATTTCACGGAACCCGAAGGTTCATTACCGCATTCACAAACGTCCGCCACCTGTCTCTATCCTGGGCCAGTTCAATCCAGTCCATATACCCACATCCCACCTCCTGGAGATCCATCCTAATATTATCCACCTATCTACGCCTAGGTCTCTTCAGTGGTCTCCTTCCCTCCGGTTTCCCCACCAAGACCCTATACACCCCCCTCTCCTCACTCATACGCGCCACATGCCCAGCCCATCTCATTCTTCTCGATTTTATCACCCCCACAATAATGGGTGAGTAGTACAGATCATTTAGCTCCTCGTTATGCAGTCTTCTCCATTCCCCCGTTACCTCGTCCCTCCTAGGTCCAAATATTCTCCTCAACACCATGTTCTCAAACACCCTCAGCTTCCTTTCCTCCCTCACCGTCAGCGACCAAGTTTCACACCCATAGAAAACAAAAGGCAAAATTATAGTTCTATACATCTTAATCTTTAAATTCGTCCTGAGTAACTTATCTTAAATAATATAATTTTGGTGCATTAGTGAAGCGCATTTTCTGTCTGACGCTCTCACATACTGTCGCCGTCATCATGGCAAAACCTCCATCACGAATTCTCTTTGAGAAAACTGTCACTACAGATGCTTCATCCAAGATGACACTTTGTGAAGTCTCGCACCATTTTTTTGAAACTAACTTTTCTCAATATCAATAATCTAGGCCATGTTTAGAGTGGTAACTTATTCCGAATAATATCCAGAATAAATTTAGAAGTTACTGAAGTGTGAATAAACACCACCCGGAATATTCCGTTACTTCAGCAGTACCAGGGATTTGCAATATGAGTGCCTGAAGTTTAAAAAATGGAATGGAGCGTTCTGTTTTAGGCACATTCGCAAAATTGCGAAGAGCGACTATTAGATTCGACATGACCGTCCGTCTGCCCGTCCGTCTGCCCGTCCGTCCGTCCGTCTGTCTGTCCGCCTTGAACACTTCGGCTCTCACTGGACGGATTTTCGTGAAATTTTGTATTTGAGTGTTTTTTTTTCGAAAATCTGCCTATAAAATTCAAGTTTTATTAAAATCTGACGAATATAAAGCGTACTTTGCACGAAGACCAATATGCATTTTTGATCATATCTCGCTCACTTGATTTTTGAAAGGGAAAATTTAAGACAAAATTTGTATAGGAAATCAAAACACGTATTTTGTGTTCAATAACATTTTCTTTCGAAAATCGTGCCTTTTGTTAGAAAATGTGGAAGAATGTTTCAGAATGGGGTAGGCCGCAGGTGACAATATGGCGCAGGCGCACTTCATGCTGAATAACTAAAGCTACAAACACACACATTATGTAATAATTATTGGTTTTCCACCACACCAATGGTTGCACGAACGCGCCTCAATGTTATTTACACGTACATTGCCTGTATTTGTTTTGAATCTGTCTAAATGCAAATACAAGAAAGCTTCATCAGAGACATATCTGCAGCAGTGCGCGTGTTTATGTCTGCATATTTTTGTTCTAAATAACCGATTCCATGGAAAATTAACTTTTCCGAATGTTAAGTCAAGATTTAGAATTTTTACCGCCTGTGTCTTTATTCTAAAAGTTTTATAGAGTCTTGCTTTTCATTCGTCTCGGAATTGTTAATTTACTAATGAGAAAAGATATAAAACAGATGTAGAAAAGTTTTGAGTAATAGTAATAGACACATATTTTGGTGTGGTGTCTCTCCTCATGTCAGTTCGGCCGTATGGAAAATCCCACAAAAAGTCCTATCAACACAACTGTCACTTATCGGAACGTCTGATAGCACACAAACCAAGCTGCCAAAAAGTAGTTTGAAATGAGACAACTATCTTATCGGCGTTTTCTAACAAGCCGCTCTGATAGTAATTGAGAGAGGTTTACATCTTCAATTAAGACTTGTACCGCATCTCTCAACGGCACCAGTCGGATTAAAAAGTATTTTAAGCTTTAAACGCACATTCATTTGGAATTTATCGTAATATGACAAGTTTGGGATTATAAATGGCACGTACTGTTTACATTGTGTTTCCTTCGAAATCTAGGTAAAAGTTTCTGAACTCGTACTGAACAAAATAAACATTTCTCAATAAATATTATTGTAAAAACGAAACTAATTTTTTTTTTCGTAATCGATGTATTGGTTATCGGCACCAAACGAAAAATTGTTCGATTTTTTTATACTTCCCCATTCATGTCGTTATAACAATTAAGGTATAAACGATTATTTTATTGTTGCGAAAAGCAATTTCAGGTTGTTGCTAGCTAACTTTACATTGAACTAGAACCATCCAGTTTTGTCTGTCTTGTTAACTCCACTGCATTCAGACGGACAAGAGAATCCGACATTGTTGCTGCCCGGTCCGTGAAACAATCGTGCGTGAACTGAAATTACACATTTCGAGGTTGTCAATTTGTTTCGTGTCACTTTAATTTCTGTTCTCAGAAGTGTTAAATTAGGAAGTAGTGCTGGAATATTGTTGACTGGGGTTATCTTTCATACGGGAAAACGTCACATCTTATTCGGTATGATTAAATATAAAACAGTAAAATTGCCATAATCTGTACTACCGAAGTTTTATGTCTGTATTATGCATAATAACTGCTATTCGCAGTAGCAAACACACTATGTCTTTACAATCCTTAAACCATGTTGAATTTACCCGCAGAATATTTCATTCAAATTGATATTATTTTGGAATAATTATAATGTCAAATAATTTCGTCATGCGGTTGAGTTACAGAAGCAGGAGAGGGCAGACATTTTTCCATACGCGCCGGAACTACGGGAGTGAAGTTAGGGTCATATAGGGCCAAAATTGGCTCGTTCCTTCTAAGGAGGTCTAAGTGGAGAATAACAGGAGTTTGAGATTGAAGGTGCTTGTCGGTTACTTGGGCTTGTATTAGTAGCGTTACTAGGGTTATTGGGTGTGTTTGAACTTTTTTAAACTTATCTATGTTTGGTTATTTAATTACGCATATCAACACGACAGAAAGCTTCGAGATTCCTTCGAAATTTTTATATTCGCTTCCGGGTCGAGATATTTCTTACTTTTATGGAAAACTGAGGTTAATTAGAGCATTTAAAAGTGTCTGTTGTGTGAATAGATCTTGATTCATATGGCATCTAGCAAAAATATTGAATTTTCATCTGTTACTTCTTCAACCACTTTATTATCCTTATGCTCTCTCCTCATTTCCCTAAAGTTTTCTGCATGCCTTTTCGTTATCATGTACTGTATTTGGTAAAGAGTACTTCCAATAGGGAATTAAAGTGTTTCAGATGGAAGAAGGGAGATGCTGTTTCACAGTAATATTCTCCTCGCAGTCATTTCAGTAGCTAACTCACAACATAGCTGACTTCAGGTATTTTAATTATCTTGTCTGATGTTTCCCATTGGTTACCTCAGTCCATGCGATGGCTGTGATAGTACATTCAAACAGACTCCAGCTACATTCACTCATATCCTCATCTCTTCAATTCAACGATATGCAAACTGAGAGCCACGTATTTCACCTGCTGTAATATGTGAAAACTCCGCGTGATGGCCACGTTGTGTAATTATGCATCTCGTACGGTTCTTACAATTAACATCTGGCATTTTCGCAAACAGCAATAAAGATAAGATCTTTAAAATGCACATGGACTATGTTCTATGTGAGGTAGGCAAAGCAGTGTAACTGTGCACACCGTGAGAACGTGAGGCAGTAGAAATACTAGCGCCACTCATTCTGAACATCGTCTCTAGATTGAGCTGAGCAGTAAATTTTACGCCCGGACGCTTGGCACGCAGGAAATGTGATCCCGGTACCCACCGCAACGTAAGGTGCGAAAAGAATTTTTTTATATGTTTGTTCAGGAGATTTCAAATATTCATGGGCTTAAGTAACTAGGATATGTCCTTTGTAAGAGACATAATCACAGAATTTGAAGTGTTAGTGCAGCGTTTTTGAAATTTACGTGTGTTTTAAGAGAGGTGCCAACTTAACCACAGTAGATCAGTATTGATGGGGAAGTTGTGCAATTTCAGGTCTGACGGTGTCAACACCTCGCTCTTTCTTTAATCTTCTAAGATCCCCTTTCATCCACTCGTGTCCAAGCACACTTTTTTGCCTTTGAGTATTCGGAATATTTTTCGAGTGGGAAAGAAAAATCCTGCCGTCTATCCCGAAAAAACATCATTCATGTTGAAGCGGATTAACTTGTTCCACACAACCGTGGACTCTGAAGTCATGTCTGATGGATACTCATTTCAGCAGCGTGTATTTACGTTCAGACGTAGTATTGTCTGCTCTCTGCATAACACGCTTCTTAAGTTTAAAGACGCAGACATTGTAATTAGGCGTGATCTTCTATTTTTTCATGTTTTCTATGTTTTATCAGAATTGGTAAAAAATTAAAAAATCAAAGCTGTCAATGTCCCCTCTACTATAATTTAATGCACGCTTGTAACTAAGTTTCTTTCTATAGTTGAATTTCTTGACATTACTTTGTGTTTGTCCGAGGAATAAAATTACAAGTTTTAATGAAACGTTGGACAACGACAGTATCATCATCATAAACATCAAGGCTTGGACCCTTTGATCCGTTCCGTCTCCAGACTTACAGCTGCTCACGCCAACGCTTCTTCGGTCTTCCAATTGTTCTTCTTCCTTGTGGTCTGTAGTGGTATGATTTCAAATGGATTCGGTTTTGTGGCATTCTTTGCAAGTATGAAAGCCAGTTCCGTCTTTATTCATCTATTTTGTCTAGTATGCCTTTAATCCGTAGTTCGCGGCTTATGTAGTCATTTGTTTTGTGGTCATAAAGGGTGTAGCCTGCCAGAGGTCTCAGTAACGACAGTAATACATTTATACATGTGTTGTATGCTTATACCTGCTTAAGCATCACAATGTGAACATTTTACATTAACTTATGTATTTAAGTTGCCCATAATATTATTATATCTCAGTAGAAATAATAATAACAATAAAAATTAAGCATATTTAATGTACAAACAAAAATAATACTCGTAATAACAGGGGAATTGAAACCATATATAAATCATTCAGAAAATACCTGAGCAACATAACGGGAAAGTTCGAGATCAAGTTACTACAGAGAATAACCATAATAGGCACAACGCACACAATTTGGGAAGGTACTAACGTAAAACGCACAGAAGAACCGACATGGGAAGTAGCGTTACCTGTGCTATAAATTGTAACTAAAAAGTAGCTGCGACAGTACTTACCTAATAACATGGTTTGTTTCAGATATATGATTGTAAATACTCTGCCTAAAGGTGATAGCGAATAATAATAATAATAATAATTATTATTATTATTAGTTTTAACATAATACATTAGGAATGTATGAAAGAATTACCTGTCCGTCTTTCTGTGATTACTAAGTTCTCATATTTTCTGGTTCCATTTTGGGTGGCTTGATTTTGTGTCTATGTAATGGTAAAAATGTCCGTAATAATTATTTTTTAAGGTTCTAAAACGGTAGTGCCAAATGAATGGACAGGGTGCCACTGTACTCTGTACTGAGTACTTCAACGTTGAAAAATAATTTCATAATCCATTTTTTTGCATTTGTTTTTCGTTTCGTTTTAAAATAGTAAATTATTTACCTAATATATGTCAATAATTTCTTCTTCTTCTTCTTCTTTCTCTTCCTTCTCCTGCTCTCCTCCTCAGTCTACACGCTACGATATGGGTCTCTCGGCCAGTGCCGAAGCCACTCAAAATGCTCCCTCTATATTTTTTAATGTGTTCCAAAAGGACGGCTGCTGTAGGTTTGTCTTGCTATTTCGTCTGATGGCTTCTGTTACAGCAGCATTTGTGTGTGCATGTCTATCGTACAGTGTGTCATTCTGTGTTTTTAAGTGTAGTGTTTTCTCGTGTGCCTTCCTCTCACTCGTCGAGTGTAAAATTTGAATTCTTATTTTTGGTTTCGTTAACCCTTACGTAATTTCGGTACATATTTATTATATGTCTCAAACAATTAAGTTAATTACTTGTAAACTTTTAGTTAAAGTCCCAACTGTGGAGCTGCTCAATTTTAATTTTCCATATCCTTTTTGCTTCTTCCCTCTTAGTTCCAAATATCCTCCTCGGTACGAGTTCTTAATCTCCCTCAATCTGTGTCTTCCTGTTAGGGCTACACACGTGTTGTCATACCGGTACAAAATGAGAATATACATTAACTGTGCAAATTATTTTGGAATGTGCCCTTATAAAACGTGAGCTGTATAACTTACAAAATAAAATTCCAGCTGTCCGTATTTCGTCCGAATTCTGCAAAATTATGAATAGAAAGAATATAAAATATTTTTCCTACTAATGTGAACTTAATTACTCTTCTTCATTTCGTTTATGCAATAAAAAGTCCGTCACGTCTTTTCGTCTTTATCAGGCGCCTTCTTAAATTTTCTCAAACACTGTTAGCTTAGTCAGGTGTCTTCATGTCCGTCCCTCCGTCCACACCGAGCAACTCGGCTCCTACTGCAAGGATTTTCATGAAGCTTCTTATTTGAGGATTTTTTCGAAAATTGTTTAGAAAATTCAATTTTCTTTAAAATTTGGCAAGAATAAGAAGTAATTTACATGAAAACCTGTTCACATTTTTTTATAATATTCTCGCTGATTTCTTCATAGAATGTAAAGTGTTTTCAGACAGTGTTTTAGACGAAATCAAAGGACATTATATAGTCAATACTTTTTTTTCGAAAATCGTGTCATGTATGAGATAATGTGGCAAACATGCAAAGCCAGACAGGCCACATGTGACAGTATTATAAGGCCATAAAAGATGCGATTTGCATGCTGGGTAACTAAGGTAAGAATACAGTCAGACACTCATAATATTTACTACTTATTGCTTTTCCACTCAACATTGGTCACACGAACGTGTCACATTGTTAATGTTAATGTACACGTGCAATTCCTACCTTTTGTACCTACAATAAACTTGTTTCATTTTAAATCTATTTCCGTCACATGATCCAGTCACAAAACACTCCTGGTTTGTAAGTGGTTGGGTACATTCCAAAGTAGTGGGCGTTCAGCATAAAACTTCAATATTCTAAGTGTTTTAATGCCAAAACACATGATACCTACAATAACTACTCTATTCAAGGCTTTGATGGAAGCATCCCATGTTTTATTTCAGGTAAGTTGCTGTTGAACTGCTATCTGTAACAGCGACTGCAGAGTGCATGTGGTAAGTAATGTTATCTAAGCTAACATTTTTTTTTAGTAACAATTTCCCCGCCAAGCTGGTATTTGTAACAACGAGGTTAGTAGTGCTTCTGTCTCCAGAATTCCCATTTACCCCGCACAAAACCCATTGAAACTGAAATTAATATAAAATGTGTAAACTGCCTACTACGCAGTAAACTCATAGCATATTCATTACAAGTCTAATCATTTTATACTCCAAAGGAAGATAATTGGTCTTTTTTTCTATGTATCATACGGCATCCGTAAGTACAGTCTGCGGACAAAAGGCAGAACTGTTGAAACTGTCTGGCATTAAACCCCTAAGTTTCAGTGCCCATGATATGAAATTCCGCTTTCCACCTACTCATCATCGATGTTTCTAAAATTACCCTGGACCTGGGGTATATAGATGACCATTTATCTCCATCTGGTACCGAGTTTAAGAACCTGTTGATCTCTGTCTCCACTTCCCCATACGTCTTCATAGTGTGCACCCAGCCAACTTTGTCTTTAGCTTTTAATTCTCCTACCATGTCTTCGGGCGGCCAGCTCACAGTTTGCTCAGAATACCCTACGGCACACAGGCCTACGTATGTGTGTGTTGTGTGTTGTGTGTCTCATGTTCGGACACACATGTAAAGCCGATCGAACATTTCCAATACTGAAATTTTTAAAAATATTTTGTACTTACTCTCGTAAAGAGCAAATAATTGTATGTCATTGTACTGCACTAGATAGTGCATGCCTGTTAGCAATTTTATTCGCGTAGCTTACGTCACAGTACACTAAGCTCTTCCTGTCACGTGACGTGAGGTTCTTGTTACGGATCGGCGAGGTACTTTTTATCGTTACATACAAACTGACGGTTTCAATTTGACTAAAGCGGGGAGGACTATGAACGTAACCATATTTAGGCACCAGTTTCATTTTGACTAAAGCGGGCAGGACTATAAACGTAACCATATTTAGGCACCAGTTTCATTTCCTACAATTTGTTTTTGGCTCAGGTACTAGCAGTAATTATTTTTAAAGTAATTTTTCTTGAAAATATCGTTAACACGTTGGTCATTGTTAATTCTATACAATAACTAACGGAGTACGCTCTTCTTTGTTCCTTTAAATTTTAATGCTAAACATAAATATTGGAAAATGAAGTCTCTTGTTTACTATTAATGTTGGTAGTCTAAAACTGATTCTCTTCAAAGTATTTCAGTTGAATTATATTCAAAACTTATGCTTATATATCACATTGTGTATTTATACAGATAGGACATTTTTCAGGCCATAATCAGGTACTATACATCAAACATCTTAACGATTAATAGTCTAATATTTTAAAGTGATGTAAAAATTAATATCAGTAGTATAAATTTAAATCTGTTATAAGAATTGAGCGGCGAACAGTAGATTGGCGTTTTGCAGTCAAATGTTGGACGTAGTTATGCTGATAAATAGCCGGGTGTCTGTCTGACTGCTTCCTTCAAAGTAACCTCCACTTTCATGGTAGCGTTGACCTCTTTGAGGTTACGTTTTTGTCAGCGGCTTCACTGCCCCACGAAGCTGAGAAGCAATAGAGGCATGTCGCATTTTAAGAGTGAAACCAACTTCCCATTAGTGCATTAACCGCGCTGATGAAAAGCGATCTCTATCCTTTTCTTCTCCCTGCATCCTTTTCCTGTAGACAATATCCTCCAGCAGTGATTATTCCTTTCTGTTACAAAGCATGCTGTCTGCTCTCTGAGCTACTAGAAATTCAAACTTTTTTTTCGTTACCGTGTGTAAAGGCAAACTTCGATTAAGTGCGTCGAAAAGAGATGAGTTTTCAAACCTTTTTTCCGTATTTTGTAATACATTGCAGTGAAAGATGTCTATAAAGGAACCTGGATGAAAAGGAAACCTGCCTTTATCGTGAACTTTTTTCTGGTACTGGGTTCACGAAGTGAAACCCAATGGAAAATTACTCCCTAACTTGCTAGTTAGAAGTGAAGTGTGATAATATACGTTGGTAAAGTGTTGAACTTCTGCTAAGCTAATGTTTATGTAGAACGTAGAGGCCATCTGAAGTGTTAATCTGATTTATATGTGGGAATGACGAATTAACCATTAGAACAAGGCGTGTGAGTCCTGCTATGATAGTACGTAAGTGTATATCTTAATCGTATTTCCACGATACATATGAGAAATTTTTGTGAGTCTAGTCACGTGAACGTGGAGACGATAGAAGGCTTTGAATTTGTTACCGACAAATTTAACTTATTTATCAAGGAGGCTGCGTTCCAATAACAAATAAAGTAATGTAAAGTTAAAGAAACCTCAAGAAAAGTAACAACTACTTTGTGCCGCCCACCATTGAGGGTATTGGAAGATTGGGAGGCATAGTTGAATTCATTCTTATACTAGACATTAGGTCGAGATAAATGGCTAACTCGATGCCCCTGACATTGTATTGCCCAAGGAAAGACCCGGCGGTACTCAAAAAGTAGCAGACTAGTTAGGTTTTGGAGCGGGTCTTCACGATGAGGAAGAGAGAAAAATCTCCTTCCTCTGCCACGAATCGAACCACGGTATTTCGGTTGTACAGCCCGTGGCCTGTTTTCTTCAAGCTGGTAGGATAACTTAAATGGTAACAATACCAACAGCAGCATTAGATCTTGGGAAAGGGGGACTGGTGCAGTAGGTATATGCTTTAGGATTTGCTGCTCGGGCCTTACTGCTCCCAATTGCAAATGTTATCACGAGCGTCACCCAAGTATGCCCTTTGGTTCCAACTGCAGATTAAATTTCGAAATTCTTCAGTGTACAAGTAGGCCCATAACACGTAAACAACCTATAATATGAACTCAGTATTTACGACGTATTTTATTCATATTTTCTCCCACAACATATTATTTAATATTTAATTAATTACGTAATTTATTTACCATTTAATAATTTGTAATTGTTGTGGAATGATGAGGACACAAGTAACCATTTTGTACCTTTGTATTCGTATAGTAATATCACACGTAAGATGGCTGCAATATCGGCCGAAACGTGTTGCTGAGAAAATATGAATTAAATACTTCACAAATATTGAAGTGTATATTGTTGGTTGTTTATATACTATGGACCTGATTAATGCCCGGAGGATGAAACATATTGCAGTACAATTAGGCCTTTGTACATGTTAGTTTTGTTGGAGCGTCCGAGAAGTCACTGTGCATTAAACACTTACCACACGTACGTGAGCAAGACCAACAAGATGCACACTTTTTTTAAACAATTTACTTCAATTAATTATCCTCGACATGTTTCGAACAGTAATTGTTCATTATCAGGAGGAGTTCTGTACAAGCAGTTTGCAGTATCAATCTATCGTGTCAGCGACTAGATTCCTCATAAAATGCACGGTGAAATACTGTAAGCTGTTTGTGCAAACCGCCTGATGATAAAACATTATTTATTCGAAACATGTCGAGGATATTTATCTTAGTAATTAACCAAATTGATGCACAAAATTTTGTTGTACAGTAAGTTAATTTCATGCCTCTACATGTTTCGAGCACCATGCGCTCATCATCAGGAGTTTAAAATTGTATTATACAGCATCTAGTATCATCTACCTGTAGGTGGCCGTCCCATGCACAGGTTGAGTCCTCTCTCAACCTGTGCACCGGACGGCCACCTATGGGTGTGATGATACCAGATGCTGTATAATACAATTTTGACCTCCTGATGATGAGCACATATGCTCGAAACATGTAGAGGCATGAAATTAACTTACTGTAACACAAAATGTTGTGCATCAAGTTGGCTAATTACTAAGATGAATATACTGAGATGCACGGTCAGCAAAACATCAAAAAAATGTCGAGGATAATTTAGTTGAAATAAGTTATTTAAAAAAAATGTGCATCTTGCTGGTCTTGGTCACGTACGTATATCACGCTGCAAGGTTCAGAGAATGTAAAAAAGTACTACACTCTACAGTATCGTACTCACAAATAGCAGCAGTTGCACACAATATTCTCTCACGATATGCATGGTGACGGTATTGCCATGTGGTGTGCTGCATCGCCACACTCTGCCAATTTTGCTAGGACTTACATTATGGCACAAGGATTGGATAAAGCACAATGACGCTTCGATCGACCTGTATATATATGAAGAGAGTGGTGGTATTTTACATAGATGTGTAGAAATTGCGATAGATGGCACTAGTGTGTCTGTCAGTACTGTTACACACACTCAGACGGTACTGCCCACTGTGAAGCAATATGGCAGATTTTTATTTGACTTTTAAGCAGTGTGAGTGGTTCCTTAGGTCCTAAATTCTCGCGCTGAAGCTGATGGAGGACACTGGGATTTTAAAACATCCAGGTTAAACATATAAAACTGCTTTCTGCTTTTCTAGGTAACGAAACATGTGACTGTACTTAGGAGCACACTGTGTACACGGTAACCAGACTCTGTTCGGTCTTTTTAAAGATGAAATTTAACCTGAATTACGTTTAGAGATTTAGTTCGTACCTCAAAGTAAACATACTTCCTTGTAGGTTACAAAAGCCCATCAGTTAATGCTGTGTCGTTGTTTTGTTCCGAGATCCGTATAAATCACCTAATTGCACTTTGTGGCAAAATGTAGATTTTCTGAATGTTTAACCCGGTGTTACGTAAAATAACCATTGGACCTTACAGGTTTTATCCTTTTAAGACTGGAAAGTGGAATTTTGTTTCTTGATGCTCTCTGGTTTCCAAAAGAGCATGGTTCTTTTAGGAGATCCTCTTTGCTTCTCGTTTGTCCTTCCGTTAAGAGGGGTTGCGAAAAAGGATATAGGGTGCAATAAAGTTCGGAAGAAAGCGTGTTCCAGTTTCACGTTGATCTACGACAGATCAAACATCGACTGGCCGGGAAACTAAAGTTGACCGCCGCGGTGACACTCTAGTTCCTACGTCATAGGCAACAGCGTCCGTCTACATTACGAAAGCCAGTCGGTAAATAAAGTTACAGGAATATTCGGCGCTTTTTATGAGAATAATTTACAACAAATAAATTGCAAGGCGTGTGGCAAACTGTAAAGTTCCTTGATTTTGCAGTGGGTGCAGATTCCGACATAATGGCCTGGGTTTACAAGCGTAATGTCACCTCTGAATTGTATGCTTTGTTCGTGGAACTAGTGGTGTCCGAACGCGAAGTATCTCCATGAATCTTGTCCACAGAATAGTTCGTGATGGCCTATTAGCCTTTTAAGGACGAACGTGTAGCTGTCTGGGTTAAAGATCCAGTTCGTACCGCATATTAAACACTTTCTGCCTCAGTTATAAAAACCAATAAGTTAATGCTGTGTAGATAAATAATTGATGTTCTGAGATCCACGCAAAACACATAAATGCAATGTTGGCTGAACATAGAATTTCTGTTTGTTGAAACTTTTGGTATATAAAGAAAGTCTTAAGTTTTAAAGGGTTAATGTGTGATAGAGTACATGTGTACGTATTCTGATAAATGCTTCACAAAGTTCAGATTTCAATACGATATCTTGTTATTTATTACTTTAATTATTGCCTTTTCTCTGTAATGAATGAAGCGTATATAAAGAACGTCACAGCCCGTTTTGTCATACTCGTCCTTCGTGTTTAGGATGTCACAGGTTCAGAGGTCGACCTGGAGACTGGTTGTAAGAGCCGAGGACACCTTAATTTTCTTGGTTCAACCAAACAAATTTTGGGGTAGTATCCCCAACTAGGTCACTACAAAATCTTCTCTGGCCCTTTCCAATTTTATATTTACTGAACATCCTGCAACTGAAATATGTTTAGGTCTGCTCTGAGCAACTACATGTCTTTAAACAAATTGTCCACATTAAAAATGAAGACATGAAAAGCAGATAAACCGCATACGATTTTATCTTTGTTTTCCGATTCATATAAAATGAGCAGGCCGCTTCACTGTCTTTACGCACAATGGTTATTGTATTTACTGTCTGGTTCAACATCTAAGAACTCTACGTTGCTTGTAATTTAAAAAAAAACAGTGATTATCTTCCCAGGCAAGACTGCAAGTCAATGAAGGCGCATTGTTTTCGCTGCGATGAAGGAAATGAATGAACATAAGTTAGGCCTAGAAGAATTTTGTGCTTCAGAATGTTAAATGTGAATTTTTAAGAGTGCTGAAGGCGATACGTATAGAAGACTTTTAAAATACAAGTTCTTGGGCGAGCTACTTTATTTATGTGCATGTATATGAGTTCCTCACTTTCTAACTGCACTCTGCTGTATTCACTTTTCCTTACTTCTAGATTACTTTTCCGTGCTGTTTGTACACTCTGCTCCTACAGAAGCGCTGGCGTTTACCATGAAACGGGCGCCCTTTTGTCTGCCAAAACAGTTCGCTGCGGTTTGGAATGGAAGAGTTTTTAGACAATATTTGCTGTTGAAGTGACTTCTGCATTGGAGTGTTAGTTAAAATGTAGGGAAATAGTAATTAATCGTAAACTGTGAGAATTTAATTTCAGTCCGAACGAACTGTCACAACTGAGAAACCTGCATAGGCCTACACCATCTCCTCTGTTAGCATGACCTGAATTTAATTAAAAGATCTTGTAACACCACTTTCCTTAATGTGAACTGAAATTAAAAGGACTGTAACCAGTACAAGCTTTCCCCCTAATATGCCAGAATTACGTGACGCACGTTGTGGGTCCTTCGTTGTCAATGCCTTAGTTGAGTTTGAACTTCTGAGTCTCAGATTAAAGAAAATGAGCTAAATTACACGAAATGTAATATTAAAAATAGTGCACCCTTTTACAGGCACTGAGGCTCTGTACAGGCCGTATGGCCCACAGGACGAATAGACGTATAGCTCTACTCTTTCTTGACCACGACATTGCAGTAGAAGGGGGTGATGGGCCAGCATCACGTCCCGGCCGCTCTTTCCCCCCAGAAAAATCCTGGTACCAAATGTACAGGAGGCTGGGTGGGCCCCAGGGCCGGTCTGAACAGGTGCGGAAAATCTCGCCTGCACCGGTATTCGATTCCCGGACCGTCCAGCCCGTAGCCAGTCTTGAAATTTAATATACTGATATATGATTATTTAGTGTCGAATTATACTACACCTTTACGTTGCTCACCCAATATCGTATATCGAGACTGATTTTTTAAGAATAAATTTTGAACTGAAGAGCAGATGGATGTAGGTTCAGTTTTATATTGGAGATAAAACGTTTCTCTTATTCCAGTATGTAACTTCCCTCTGTCTAATTTTGGGGCCAGCAACACTGAGACAGTAATTGGTCTTATAAATATCTGCATCTGAAAGAGTCTGAAATTATAAGAAAATGGTTGTATATTCTTAAATGTAATGAAATTGGCCTTACATTCTTCTGTTTCTTAGGACCAGAAATTGCGACACGCTCGTTGTACCGATTTTGAAACGTACAATTGCGGTACAAAACGTCCCTGCAGAAGGAGTTCTAAGGTCGTCCCATTGCAAATATCATCCCTTAATTTACTGATATTTCTTAGCACTGTTCTATTTGGTTATCCAGGCCGGTATTTTCCATAGTGTATACGAAGAAAAATCTTGTGCATATTTCTACTATCTCCGTGTGGTATCTACATGCCCATTGTGTCTGTTCTAATTCAGCCTCCTTTCCTCTATGATGATGATATGAAGAGTCGGAATCTTGTTCTTCCTCCTCATGCACGTTTGTTCCTGCCAGTTCTAAGATCAACCTTCTCTACTTCCTCAATATGGAGCAAGAATAAACGCATATGTACACAATACGTACTGGATTTAACAAATTTGTTACTCTAATATTAATGTACTTCCACGTGGAACAGTCACTAATGCAAATTTCCTATTCTATATCAACAGTGTTATTTTATCCAGTTTCTAACCACCTGTTCTGCCTATTAGTTTATACCTCTGTGTCAGCATTATTATGTCTTCAGGCGCATATTAAACATATTTAAGGGTTATAAGTAATTATGAATTTAATTCTTAATTTAAGATTTTTAGAGCCACTTAGTTTCCCTAAACTGTGCATCACTCCGTTTTAATGTTACCCAGTTTTGTTTCTGCATTTTTGTTTTCCCTTTCTTAAATGCACGGTTTTACAGCATTCGGTTTCATTCGTCAAGCTATTAAATCGTAACATTGTGTGTTATTAATGTGCCTGCTTCTCAAAACTGTGTGTTCTATACTACTGCATTCAGCGTTCTCCTGTAACAGTGCGCCTGCACTCCATGTATTGTATATATATAATGACCCTAACAGAATATAGGTACTTGAAGCTGAAAATATTAAATTTGATCATTTACATCTACATTTTTAGTAAATCCTCCTTCGCAAAAGTGCATTATCTCTTCGCTCATTTGCTTGTTTGGAATCCAAAAATTACTTTATTCCAAAAATTGCTTGGCAAGTGTGGATTAAAAGCTGTGGTGTTGTAGAAGATGCACTAAATATTACGGGTGAATTTAATTTAATATTATATAGAACTGACTTTATACATAATTTTTTTTAACTCATGGTTCCGTGCATCACAATTCAATGTTAATAAAAATCCAACCAGATGCAACAGTACGCAGATATTTATTCACTGCTAAGTCACTCTACATGTTTCGGGTGTCACAGCACCCATCATCAGGAGTACTAAAAACTGTAACCGCAACCTCCGGTACAGGTCATAATACCGGTACAGCTACCTCCCTCCAACGTGGCCTGATCAGGCCACGTTGGAGGGAAGTAGCTGTGCTGTGACACCCGAAACATGTAGAGTGACTCTGCAGTAAATAAAAACCTGCGTACTGTTGCATTTGGTTGGATTTTTATTAACATTATACATAATTATTATCTAAGTTCATCTTTTTCTAAGAATCTGAAAGTGAGCACTACGCATAACAGTTACATGTCTTTGAAAGCCCAACTTCTATTATAAACATATTATTTGTGCAGTATATTTAATTAATTGTGGGCCGGTTAGCTCAGTCGGTATAGCGACTGGCTACGGGCTGGATGGTCCGGGGATCTAATCCCGGTGAGGGGGAGGTTTACCGCACCTGTCCAGACCAGCCCTGGGGCGCATCCACCCTCCTGTACAATGGATACCGGTTGTTTCCCGGGGGTAGAGGCAGCCGGGGCGTGGAGCTGACTCCCACCCCATCTTGTGCCGAGATCCTAAAAAGAGTAGAGCTATACTTCTACTCACCCTAAGGGCCTTCGTGGCCTATAAAAAGGGTGAAACCTACCCTACGTATTTAATTAATTACAGGAACAATTGCGTGTCTGAACACAGTATCGTTTGTGCGTTTTGATTGGCTTTGCAATCCCATATTTTACCAGCACTAAATACTGAATTTAATTAGACACATATGGAACGCATCGGTAAATAAATTTTCTCTGCTTCGTTGCAGTACACTGTGCCATTTTCAACGTAGGACTAATGGTAATTGCTTTTGAAGTATATTTTTTAATATGTCACGTTTTCAGATACTAAACCTGAATGAAACGAGAGCTTAACATAGCAAATTATTATTAAATAAAGTGTTTGGTAGTAGTTTGATAATTTTTTTACTTTTCGTCATAATTTGCTCTGATGACTGCTGGTTACACCTTACAGTTATTCTGCTGTTTTGGTTCATGTTCAATTCTCCACCGACTCTTGATGGTTACATTAAATTTCGTTTACTTACAAGTTTATGATTAAGCATGTAGGTTTCGGAAACACGTATGGGAGTGAAGAAAATGTCACTTATGTCCGAGCGAGTTAGCTTATTTGGCCAAGGGGTGTGCACTGTGCCACCACAGAGACCACGCTGCGACCAAACAGTGAGCTACCGAATTTGTTTGTGTAACCCCGCGAAATCAATTCATTTTTTTACTATTATCAAAGTAAGCTTATATTGGATGTAACTTTTTCTATAGGTTTTTGCATGAGAGAAATAAAATAATTTTGCCTTGGGATACGGATATCTTTAAAGTTCTCCTCCACTTTTCCATTTGTAGGACCGAATGCTTTCTTTCCATTTTGAAGTTTGTTTGAAACTGTTCACTTCCATATTCGTTGGATGACAGTGTCCCATATTGTATGTATTCGTACTGCATGCCGGTTCTGTCCCATGCAAGAAGTCTTATAATATGTTTCTTTATTCTGTCATAAATTGTATATCGTGCCACATAGTTTCTTTTCCGTGTCAGTATATTGTAAAAACATGATTTTTTTTTCTTTTTGGCGCGACATCCCCCAGTGGGCCATGGCCTCCTCATTCACGAGGTTTCTAGATCACACACAACAACGTACCACAGTCGGTAGGACTTCTCTGGACGAGTGATCAGCTCGTCGCAGAGACCTCTACCTGACAACACACAACAATCATAACAAACATCTATGCATCCGGTGGGTTCGAACCCACAATCTCGACAGGCTAGCCTTAGACCGCGCGGCTACTGGGACAGGAAAAATATTCTTACAGCATATATGTTAAGCTCAAAGATCGAAAACGCTCATTGAGCGGAAGAAACGACCACAACGCGTTGTGACATTTGAGAAACCGCTACAGCGCGAAATTTCGTGTTGTGGCTGTTTTTAAACAAACCCTACGCACTGTGGCATGTGAAGATATGCCATGATGCGAAAGGCGTGTCGTGGCTGTTAAAGGAATTGACCACAACGATTTCGGACTTCATGAAAAATACCACAAATTGTCGTGGTCGTTACCTTTTACAGCCATGACGCGATGTGAGACAAGTTTCAACCTGCCGAACGGTCAGTTAGCGTCAGTCTAGTCAGTTAGCGAGTGATTGAACTGCAATTTGGTGTTTTTTACAGCCATGTCTGTTGATAGTGTGAGGAAGAATTTTAATGACAAAGTGAAGGAGGTGAATGACGCAAGCAGTCATAGGAGCTTGTTTCTTGACAACAAGCGTTACAATAGCATTTTACGGGAAGTTAAGGAAGCTCAGATATTGCGAAAGAATAACCAGCCACTGACTTCGAAACATTACCGGCGTCTTAAAAGATACGATGTCATGAAGATCGGTGATACGCAGAAACTTATTGAAAGTGGTTCAGGTGAAAATGATGATTCAAACATTCGTTATTACTGCAAGACGGAAGAGCTGTTTGATGTCTTGGAAACAGCACTTGTCAACATAGGACTCAAAAGGACAAGAAATAAAAGACACTGTTTTGTTTGTGATTCGCAAAATCATTCTCTTTATCTCTTCCTTTCTAAATTTTTGTTTCTTTCTTTCAGTCATGGAAGCTGAACTGAGAACTGATAGACATGTATTTGGCACATTGTGAGCAGTGTCAATTGAAGGAAAAGACACCGAACCGGGGATTAGTTGTACGTCCAATCCTTTCACATTACATGAGATTTGATTGATATGCAGTCCGAACCAGATGGATATTACCGATTCATTATGAACTATCAAGACCATTTGACCAAGTTCACAATTCTTCGTCCCCTGAAGAGCAAAACCGCCGAGGAAGTGGCCTATCAGCTAATAGACATCTTTTGTATGTTCGGTGCCCCATTCATACGCAGAGCGACAATGGCCGCGAATTTGTGAACAAAATAATATAAAACTTGGCTGATATGTGGCCAGGAATGAAGCTCGTGCATGGGAAACCGAGATATTCTCAAATTCAAGGATCAGTTGAAAGATCCAACCAAGATTTTCGAGACAAGCTGGTTGCTTGGATGTCCGACAACAACACGCAAACCGGGTCTGAAGGACTACGGTTTATCCCAAGCAAGAAAAACCAAGTTCTGCATTCAGGCATCAAGACAAGCCCTTATGAGGCTATGTTTGGAACGGAGCAGAGGATCGGACTTGGGGATTCTCCGCTCACTGAAGACATGTACTCAACAACGGAAACTGAAGAAGAACTGGAACAGCTCTTTAATGCAGGAATAAATAATGGTCGAGACAAGGAAGACAAGGAAGAGACCAACCAACAGGTTAGAAAATCTGAAGATGGAAATCAAACAAATGACACTGGAGAAGAAATAGTAGATAAGAAAGACAACAAAAATTTTACTGTGCGGTTTGTGAGAAGGAGTCATCAGGCGCTCACAAGTGTTCAGTGTGTGACCAGTTTGTTCATGCTCTTTGTGGAAGTTACAGTGAAGACAGTGAGAGTTTCGGACTGAAAATCACTTGCAACCTCTGTGTAAGGAAGAATTGAATCAACATTGAGCGAGAAGGTGCAAAATCTGGTCAGGAACAACAAGCTCAAAAAATGGTTTCTCTCTCCAACTCAAGACTTCCAGCAGCTGATATTGGGACAAACGTTGTGTTCAGGGTGCCTGACCTTGATCGAGGACGTCCAGCCCCCAGAAATGTCCTAGCAGTTGTCGTTGATGTCAACTCTTCTGGGCTTTATCTGTTGGGAACGCCTACTTGAGCGGCTGTATGCTCGCAATGAAGTCACAGCTGCTGACATCTTCATCGAGGCACATGATGTGCCCTCAAGTTCACTATCTCTTCGGTCAGCCTCAATGGTAACGTCTGGGAGTAAGCAGGGATTTGTAAGCTGCCATTGTAAGAGGTACTGCATCAATAAAAGTGCAAATGTCGTTCGTAAAATATGAAGTGTGATTCTATGTGTCATTCTAACAGCTCCGGCAAAAATAAATGAGCTTCGCCATTGTTCTTCATTAGGCCTACGTTACATATATTTTTTATCAATAAATTACTAAACTTATAAACAGTTCATTTAAAAGACATTTCGCGTTGTGGCTCTTTCTCTTATGCCACAGCGCGTTGTGGTTGTTTACAAATAGCCACAACACGCAATTTCGCGTTGTAGCCTTTTCTCTAATGTCACAACTCGTTGTGGTCGTTTTTCCCGCTCAACGAGCGTTTTCGATCTTTGAGTGTAACATATATATAAAAGTATAATGAATTTAACGTGTAAGAATGTGACAGTGACAAATAGTACTATGCTTTGTATTAATTACAGCGAAAATTTGTGCGGATGATCGTGTTCCATACATTCCGAACAAATTAAAGAAGTAATTCAACAGGAATGTATTTATGTCTTTTACTGTTACACCCCGAAATTATGGAGAATAAATATAGAAATACAAACGTCACAAGGCAGAAAAAAATCCTTAATCAGACTTGACTGAGAATATTGATGAAGAGTTCATTTTCCAATATACATTTAAACCATTTTTTAATTTGTTTGTTTTTCCAAAATTGTTTATTATTCTGTCTTACTGCTGTGTGCTACTGAATTTAACCCTTTGAAAACTGACGTTTATATGATTTATGGTAAAACGTTGAGTTCCTACCTTACAGGGAGGAAACTTTGTCTTTCTTAAATACTACAGGGGTACTGATAGATAAGTCCTTAGCCCGACGAAGAAGGAAACAAGTTAATGTTTCTGTCAGAATGGTGTGAATTTCCTTTGGCGCCTTGCCTTGCAGGAAAAAACTTGATGACAGCTCGCGTCTCGATGTTGTTGAAATCGCGCACGTCCCTCACATGCTTCCGACCTTGTTTCCTTCCTGGTCGGACTAAGGACTTATCAGCAACCCGTAGTATAGCAGGTGCTTAATTCTGTTCGGGGAAGTTGCCTCTGGTCTGAGAATGATATAATACGTACAGTACGGAAAGATGTCTCCCTCTAAACTTCAGAAGAGTGAAATGTATCTAAATGGTATATAAAACCTCAGTTCGTACTGGACAGGGGACACAATTCGTGGCTATTTTCATGCAAAATTCTGTGGACAGAAGAAGCTTGTTTTGCGCTCAATAATGTGTGGTTGTGGGTTCAGCATGACGGACTTCCAGCACGCTATGGGGAAAATTCCCAGCGGTGTTTGAACCGACATGTCCGGGGAGGTGAATTAGTGGTGGAGGGCTGATTGCATGGCCTTCGTCGGCCGCCGGATCTAAACACGATGGCTTCCCCCGCACCCCCCCCCCCTATGGAGTCTTCCGAAGAGCACGTTAATCCAGTCTGTTCCAAAAATATAGATTGTACCGTGACAAGATTTCGGACAGCTGTGACAACAGCCTGTGCCGACGTATTGCAGTGTATTTCAAGCAGAATGCTTACGGCGCATTGCCTTCTGATTACAAACGGACTGGGGTCCGTAGGATATTTATTGTAGAGCTGACCATGACTTGACCACAATTTGATCATTTGATACCTTACACCGTTTGACGGTGACGTGGTATCTCGGAAACTAAGAGTCTCAAGACATATGCTGTGCCATATTACCCACCTATTTTTGAACGAGAAATCACAACGTAGAGCTTGTGCGCGAGTTTCGTTACTTTGCGTAAAGGATTTTAGTAATGGCAGCAACATTGTTCTGCTCCACAGTTGTACTTACTGGAAGGTTCCTTTACAATTAACTATACATGGCAACATTATTGCATAGTAGGGTTTTGTAGTGGTGTAGCTCTGGACCTTTAAATATTTGGGAGCAACTTTAATAAATCAAAATTCTATTCCGGAAGAAATTAAGAGCAGATTGAGGTCAGGAAATCCTTGCTATCATTCGGTGCAGAACCTTGTGTCTTCCAGGTTGCTATCCAAAAATGTAAATATTAAGATATATAGAACTATAATTTTGCCTGTTTTTGTATGGGTGTGAAACTTGGTCGTTGACATTGCGGGAGAAAAGGAAGCCGAGGGTGTTTAAGAACATGGTGTTGAGGAGAATATTTGGACCTAGGAGGGACGGGGTAACGGGGGAATGGAGGAGATTGCATAACGAAGAGCTAAATGATTTGTACGCCTCACCCAATATTGTGCGGGTGATAAAATCGAGAAGGATGAGATGGGCTGGGAATGTAGCGCGTATGGGTGAGGAGAGGGGGGTGTATAGAGTCTTGGTGGGGAAACCGGACGGAAAGAGACCACTGGGGAGACCTAGGCGTACATGGGTGGATAATATTAGGACGGAACTCCAGATGGTGGGATGTGGGTATATGGACTGGATTGGGCTGGCCCAGGATAGGAACGGGTGGCGAAGGCTTGTGAGTGCGGTAATGAACCTTCAGGTACCGTGAAATGCGGGGAATTTCTTGACTAGCTGCAAACCAGTTAGCTGCTCAAGAAGGACTCTGCACCATGGAGTAAGTAAGTAAGTAAGTAGCTCTGGACTACTATTTGGAGGACATCTGTTTCGAATCCGTGCATAAACGAACATATACTCTGTGTCTAGGGAAATCTCTTAAGTTTTTAATCTAACTTATAGTAAGTACACGATTAAATTCAACTCTCTAAGATCTGATTGAAACTTTGGTTACCGGATATTCTGAATAATAATTTTTGTAGCTGAATTGTGGACTAGGTTCTTGCAATTGTTCATGCCATTGACCTTTCAAATCCGTGATTACGTTGGCCCAATAAACACTAAAGCAATCATGTATGTAATCTACGTCGAAGAAGTTCAAATGTGGGCCGAAATATCGACCACCATAATTGAAGTTTATCATGCTATCCTCGAGTCCTACCAGGCGAGAGCCATGAAAGGCAGCATGCGCTTCCTGTCGGCTCCCTTCAACTTCACTGAACATTATCACCCTCTCATGTCATTCGAGGATACCTAAGCCCATTCTATAGAAATCAGCGGTTGTGTTTCCGTTTCATTCCACATTAAATATCCTCTTAATTCGCAGGAGGGTTGCAAAATAACCCTCAGAGTAAATCAACGCCCTATCGATCTTCTACTATGATTTCAACGTATTTTGGCTTCCGGTTCGAGCTGTGCCTCTGAGAGGCTAGTTTATAAATTCTGACGCACATGAGAGGAATAGCTCTTCGTTACATAAAGGGAAAACTGACAGCACGTAGGCAAAGCGAGGCTACAAACGAGAGTTCCATATCGGATATGTTTGCCTTGACTTCAGTATAGCCTGCTACGTAAAGAGGTGAATGTACTTGCTAAATAGCGACTTGGCGACATTTGCCTCGTGAAATCGTAATTTACGGTACATCACGAAGCAGACTGCATTACGTTACTGTGTACAAATCGCGCAATTGTTATTACTGTTTGGTGTGTTTGGGAAACTGCATTAAACTATCTGCAACCTTATTTATCCATTATATAAAATCATTTAGGGAACTTTTGGCACTTTTTTTCCGAAATTCGGGTCATTCCGTCCTCGGAAGCATTGTTTGGTTGCTGAACAGGTTGAAGAACTGATCACATTCGAAATCCAAGGAACAATTTGCGGGAATGCGCGTGTTGTCGTAATGTCTCACACTGGATACACTCTGGCTTCACTGCAAGTATAACCTCACAACCCTGGAATAATTAGATGGTAACGGGACCTACATTTTTTAAATGGCAAACGCCAATACATTATTTTTAGATTTTTTAAATGTATTTTAACCAATTAGTTACATACTTTGCAAGTTTTACTCTCCTAGGCAAATGATATGGCTTAAATATTTCACTGATGTAAACACAATGGGGTCCCAATGTGTGCACAGCACTGTAAACCTGTAAAGAACAGGCCTGAAGATGACTATTTATTAGTCGAAACATGTAGCCTACATATTACCTTGTGTAATAAAAACAGTTGTGCTGACGTACAAATTAGTATTACAATACGTTGGGGGAATGCCCACAGGCGGTCCTTCAACCCGACTTTCCGTGCAAATTTCGGCGAATATATTTCAGTTAGAGAGAATTTATCTGATGTATTTCTTGTTTGTAGTACGAGGTACATCAAGTACGACTAAACAAGAAATGCGTAGATAAATTTTCAGCTAATTTGTGGACGCAGAAAACAGAAGACGTACACCCCAAGGTGTTACTGCTTTACAAAATTTCGCCAAGTACTTACACAGTTTGGTTGCTTTTCGCGCAAGAGCCCCTAGTGGGCCAAGGCCTCCTCATTATTGAGGTTTATAGATCACACACAACGACGCATCACAGTCAGTAGGACTCCTCTCGATGAATGATCAGCTCGTCGCAGAGACCTCTGCCTGACAACACACAACACTCACAATAGACAAATATCCATGCCCTCGGGGGTATTCGAACCCACAATCTCAGCAGGCGAGCGGCCGCAGACCTACACTGGGACCGGCTACTTCCAAAGTAAGATTGAACGCCCGCACGCACGCGCGCGCACACTCACACACACACACACTAACAATCTTACTTCATTTTTTCCACCACGATGTTCCGTCTACATTTTTGGACTCCTGGTGGGTCGCGAATTGTATATTCTCTTTGTGTTTGAGAGCCCAAACTTTTTGGGCTCCAAGTACGCTACAGTAAAAAATATTGATTATTGTGATGCTTCTAAATCCTATTTGGGACTGTAATAAATAAAGTTTGTGAGTTCTGAAATCTGCGCTCCTTTGGCATATTATGCAGCGTAGAATGGTAGTTCCGTACCGACGTTTCGGGACAAGCTAGCGGCCCAGTCTTCAAGGGTCTTTTCGGAATTCCATTCGTAGTAGCTGCCTTTCATTTCAATACAGGCCTTTTTGAAGATGAAGCTTGCATCGGCCAGAGTTCGTACATGTAAACAATGAAGGAAGGCATATCTTGGTATTATCAAAATAGGTATGAAATTATATCGACTAGTAGTTAAAGGTTGCAAAAATGTTGACTGACTGAATATTTTTAGTTGTTTCTTTTCAGCTGATAAAATAATTCTGAATGAAAGGATGATTCTGATAGTTAGCAGTAATACGCAGGAGCATTAGTATCCTGTTTAGAGGGCTGTCCTGTAAATTGCCTGTAAAGAGTAACTAAAGGTATAAGAAACCCTCTGACCAATGTGTGAAACCAAGGTTTATGGTAGTCAAACAGTTATCAGTGTGTGAGATGTAGTTGGGAACATCAATGGAAAGCATTCCATTCAGTGAAGTTTGTGTTTTTGAAGAGACGTACTACACTTATTTGTTTGTTGGTTTGTGTAAGGACAGCGCAATGAGTGCAGATGTTACACGGCTCTGAATGGCAATGAAAACAGGTATCTTAATTTAAGATCTGGGAAGCTGTGGCTGTAAGAGTGTGTGGCGGTGACCTGTCTGAATGTGTAACTTTGTATCGTTAATATTTAGGAGGAAATGTCTTGGATAATTTACTCCAGACCACGATTAGGATAAGGAAAAAGGCGATTATGCAGACAATTTAATTTTTATGACTAAGCTAATAATGTAGGGCAATTTTTTTTTTCTGTTTTAATCATGCTTACCTAAACGCTTTTGTGCGGAACGTCGCGCCAATTGGAGCATCAAACTGTTCAGCGGGTTGGGCAGGTATATATTTCTGGAGAGCCGCACTGTAGCGTGGACTTGCCCTCTAGAGGCCTTCTCTGCTCTAGGTACAGCAGACAGCTTGCCGCTGAAAGCTGTTCCACGTAAGGACTTAATTTGGCTTCACAAAGTCTGATTCTTCATTCGTTCTTAACCTACACTTTAACGCACTACTCCTATACATTTTACTTCTCTGCTCTGTACACAAACTTTTAATTTCTTTCCTTTAGCCTTATGAATGACGATAAAATAATTAAAGCTTAACGAGAGAAAACTGAACATATGAAACTGGCCAACATTTTATACCAGGAACAGAATAAATTATTTAATAATGTTATATCAATTAACATGAATTTCGGTACTCGCCGGGTGAAAGGTGGGCAACCGTTTCGGACTGCCCCTTACTTCGCAGTTTCGCTCGATCCGTAGATTGCACCTGTGAAAGGCCTGTATTGGGTAGCAGAGAAATTTAATTTTAGGGGATTCTTGGGCATTTCTCATTCTTGATATTTATCAAAAAATTTGATTCAGCAAAAAATGTCATTCTAATTTAAACTTGTAGAGTGGAATAGATAGAGCCTTCCTTATGTTCGTACAACTGGAGGGTATCTCAGGCAGCGAGCTGTGGGTAACGTTAAGTGTGGCAGAGTGTATTCGATTATTCACAGTTACGAAGTCTTGGAGTATTTTCTCTTTACGTTTGCGTTTTTCTGTACATTTTTGCCGTTAGATATTACAGTGAACTTTATTGTCTATCGTCTAGTATATATAGGCGTACGAGACGAGGTTTCAAAGCATTACAAATTAAATGTTGGGCTTCTGATACCGGATTATGAATATTTCGGAAGAATCCGCACAGTTTCTTAATGACGGCTGTACCAGTATCCAGTATACAGTGTATCAGTGCTGTTTCTGAAAGTTAAATGTGCCTTAAAACTAATTCCCATCCGTAACAGATGTAAAAGGTAAAGGTAAAGTGCACCCTTGTACAGGCACTGAGGTTCTGTACAGGTCGTACGACCCATAAAGGAAGAAGAGGTATAGCTATACTCTTTCTTAACCACAGCACTAGAAGGGGGCGAGGGGTCAGCGTCACGTCCCGACCGTTTTTATTCCTGAGAAAGGCCCGGGTCCCATTGTACAGGAGGCTGGGTGGGCCTCAGGGCCGGTCTGGACAGGTGCGGAAAATCTCGCCCCCACCGGCATTCGATCCCCGGACCATCCAGTCCGTAATCAGTAGCTATACCAACTACGCTAGCCGGCCACCGTAACAGATGTGCCATTGGTGTAATTATAGACGTAGATTAAGTGACTTAGGTTTGTCACATGCCTCTTGTTTTGTGTGTTTTTTTTTTGGTGGTTCGTCGGCCGTAGTGGGCCTAGGTCTCCTCATTGTAGGGTTCTTGAGATCACTCTCAGACAACACCCTCGGTAGGACTCCTCACTATGAGTGATCGGTCCGACTTAGAGACCTCTACCTGGCAACACACAACACGCACGAGAGAGAGAGAATGAGAGAAAAAACCATGCCCGCGACGGGATTCGAACCCGCAATCCCAGCAAGTGGGCGGCTTTAGCCCCACGCCTTAGACCACGCGGACACCGGGATTAGCGTTTTCTGTGTTAGTAAAAAGTGTTAATAAATGTCATCAGTGTTAACTAATCATGTGCGAATAAACTAAAACATCCCTCTGCTAAAAAGAAAAGGTGGATGACGCTAAATGCAACGAATACCAGTTTTAGTTGTACCGCTGACTCACCCACCGTTTTCAAATAAATCAAAAGAAGGATATTCAACGGAGCATATGTCGGACTTCAGGATATTGTTGGTTTGTTCTGAGGGAGAAATTTATGTCAGCAAAGAAATGAACTTCGTCCTTTACGAGTTATTGCCCAAAACATACGAGTAAAACAACGCAAGGCAAATCGCTGTTTGGGTAAGGCAATTTGCAGTCTTCTGACAGTGACAAATATGTAACCGACATCCGCGCGTTTGGAAGTCTCCAAAGTCCTACATTCAAACCTTGTTACATAGTTTAGTGTTGAAAAACATTGGTGACATTGTGTTCATGTGGGTATCAAAGTACAACGAATTTACATTACTGTACATCATGCACAAAATTAGCGCTGTAGACTCCAGTTGAAACGTGATGGCACAAGATGACGCACGGGAGAGGAAGTGAAGAGGAAACTGGTGAATGGATTGGGAAGCCAGTACCCTTCACACTACCCCGGAACATGGTGTATCCAGTATTACTACCGCTGATGCGCACAACTCGGCTGCCAGTAGTCGACTGAAATGAGGCCCCAGCCAATTTAAATTGATTCGTCCGTTTCGCCGAAAGACGAAATCTGGTTTCTGCGCGTATGCCATCACATTTCAACTGGCCTGTACCTTATTATTTGAGCTAGTAGCACTCTGCATTGTGTTATGTGATGTAATTTTATTTTGAGTGTAAAATTACATTTAGACCTCCATGCCTGTGTGTGTAGTACCCCATGTAAACTGAGATATGCAAGTTTCTACCATGTGGACTAGGTTTATCCCGTCTCTCGCAAACTTCCCAGGCGGTGGTTCGGCTTACGTTACAGTGTTATTAACGTCATCTTGTCTTCTAATGAATGAACGTTAACAAAGATACTGTTAGTGCCTTTACTGTATATTGCTCTGTGTGTATGTGTGTGTGTGTGTGTGTGTGTGTGTGTGTGTGGACTCGTTTGCATACAAAGTGTGGTGCAATGTGGTGTGGAAAGGCAGATTGCCATATTTAAAGAGGTGTCGCAGCAAAGTTTTGGTAAAAATGCGGTTTAATCCGTAAGTATTTGTTTGCCTTAAAGTAGGTACTCTGCTGTACGTTCTTTTCTACTTACTGCCTCTTGTACCATAAGAAGACACTAAACGTGTTTAAGATAATGCGCATGTCAGGCAGCTTTGTATTGGGTTTGAGTTATGTGGCTGGTAATTTCACAACAAAATACAGATGAATAAAACTTTAGATTTTTTTTTTTTTTGCATAAGGCTGTAAAAATGATTTTCAGTGCAGAACGCGAGTACGTAAATTTAGATGTACTCAAATTGTGGGTGCCATTTTGGATTTTACACCGTGTAATGTATTAAATGTCGGAAAAGCAAGTACATTACAAAAGTAAAACACACACAAAAAAAATCATCACTTGAACAAAAACCGCCGCAAATATTTGCGAACTTTTATGTGTACATTTTTTTTTATTTTGGATTGACCTTTGACTAATTACACAGCAGACATCAGACTATGTAGAATCCAATTCTGTTTTTCATCGTTTCATTAACATTTATGACATTAAAATGACTTCTAAATAAACGTCCCACTTCGAGTTTTTAAGTAGGCTTATGAACAGGATTGGTGAATCAAATGAAGTCCGTTTCTAGCTTTATGTAAAATGGGGAAGCTGGAATGAATGTATGAATTAGATTCAGATTTCATTGTTTTTTCATGCCATAAAATAAAAAACGAGAACAGAACTTCGTGATCTCACTTGAAACAATTTGTAGTGTAGATTATCGTTATAAAATTTAATTTAACATCATTCGGCCCTTTTGATATGAAGTATGTTCCAATGTAGACAAGACAGACAGACAGACACCACCTCTCCCTTGCGGATTAATTTTATTCCCTTAATAAAAGGAAAGCATGAAATTTGATATAAACCTTGGCTCATTGATCAGCTATTAGTGCAGTTTCTTTGTTCACATAGTTCGTACAGACTGTTTAATGCACCGAGTGTAGTATTTACATATGGATATACGACAGAAGAAAAGCACTTTTAATGAAACGTACTCTTTTGTTCTTGAAAAAATCTTTCAATACTTAACGGAGAAAGAGGGCGAGAGTTAGACAGTTGAATAAGGTGTATATATTCTCTAGAGTTTAACTGTAAAAACGTGAACCCATTTTAAATTATCCATTATCTGAAAAAGATTAGGGGGTTCTAGTAGCCGTAACCGAACGAGCCCCCTTTTGGGATTCCGGTGACTGAATCTGCTAGTTAAGAGTAAAAGAGGGAGATTACCGGGACAGACCATTAACATTGGTCAGGCTGCACAGCCCTCTGATGCGATCTGTCCAAGGGAGAAGAGACTGAATTTGCAGCGGCAGGGATTTCGAGTCTACCGATTCTTAAATTGCATGTCTTTTTATTAGGGGTTTTTGGACTAATTGGTTGGTTGGTTTGCTGGTTTGCTGGTTGGTTGGTTGGTTGGTTGGTTGGTTGGTTGGTTGGTTGGTTGAATGGTTTTTTTCTTGTTTGCTTGGTCGATCGCTCTGTTGCTGTTAATTAGTTGAGCGTCACACAGCCATCTTCCCTTCGGCAAGGAATGTTTGCATTAAAATCTTGAAAATACGTGAATGAAAATATATCCTAAAAATAATAATTTTAACAATATAATGACGTCAAATTTTTTAATAGACGTCGACGGGATAGAAAAAGGGCTGGGCACTAATTTGTATCCAGAAAATATCCGTAGTTCAAGTGCTATTTTGGCCCTTACCTCATACGTACTTATATAAACCAAGCAGCCTATGTGCATCAAACTTCGATGTTCATTCAGCTGTCTAAAATTTGTGTAATTTGTGAAACCAAAATTTTTATTACTGTGATCACAGGAACCCACTAATGGCTCGTACTCTGAGCCAGTTGAATATAGCCATATCGTCACGCGCTATTCCTTCAGGATACATTTTCTTATTATTCTGCCCTCTGTAAATCTGTATTTTCCAAATATTGTTTCCTTCAGATTTTCCGATCAAAGTTTCTTCTGTCCATACCTTCATATTAGAAGGAACAAGTAAGGACTCGTAGGTATGTTCTGACTCGTTCCACAATAATGAACTGTATCAGTTTGAATTCTGTCTAATAAATATTTGTCCTTGGTTCGTCGTTTTCTCAAATTGTCATTTAGCATAAACACTGTTTAAACCCATACCATAAAATAGTCTCTCTAAAAAGCTGTACATTTTAGGCACTTTCAAGCGTGTAAGTAATAGTTATGGAAAAGGAAAAGGTGTGTAGCGTGTCTAAGACTGTATGATCTGTTATGCACACAGGTGGTGTAAGATACAACATGAAGAATGCAATAAATTTCCTATATTCTTTTGCTACAAGCATTCTTATCTACGTCACTATAAACACATACTTTTTGGGTGGGAGAGGGGGTACTATATAAAGAAGTGACGGGCCACGGGCTAGATGACAGGATATCGAATCCCGGAAGAGGTGTAGTGTTCATGATGAAACTGGGGGTTACCCAGCTTCCTATCTAGTCAGTGCTATTAATTTTGTCTTTAGGGTAAACTTTCCGAAGCGTGAATATAACCAGTAATGACCATATATTCGTGACTTTAAGAAAGTATGAAGGTTTTTGTCAGTCAACCCATAAACCTGTATGAGTCGTTTTTGTGCCACGGAATACCTCTATTCTACATACACACTCTCTGAAGGCAGCGAGAGCCTGCGTTGTTAACAAACGTATCTACAATATAGCACAGTACAAATATTCCATTTTCCGATTGTGTTACTTAAATTAAGTACTTTATATTTTGTTGTCACAGGGATTCATCTCAGATAAGAAACTCAGTAACAGTAGCATTATTTGTGCCTGAAATACTTTCCCCTAGTGACTCATATCCTGTCTTGTGTGATGTGTCAAAGAAGTGTTCATGGAACCGTAGACAAAGTTTCCTACGTGGAGAATTTATATGGAATCTCCGCCCCCTTGTGCTTGCGGCTTAGCTCTTGATGGTATGAGCTGCATTTATCGGAACAGCGGTCGTGGATTCAGAAAGGCTGCGGTTTCGGAGAGGAATTAAGCATGTCACTTCTCTTTGCGGAATTGGTAGGGATTTTGCCAACTGACTTTACAATAATGCTTATGTGTGCCCAACCTTTCATACACAGTCAGGGGTATACGTTGTAGTTTGAAAGCGATTTTACCCTTTAATCTGATTAGAGAGCTTGGAAATGTGAAGGTTTGTTGGGATGTGAATAAAAATTGGATGGATCTGAATGAATTTCCTGGTGCTGTGCAAATCTCCTGACAGTACAGAACAAAATTACGGAGCCGGTATGTCCTGTTTATTCCTGTGAGGTGAAACACTCAAAAGTTTATCTTCTTTTGTAATTTTTATGATGATTGTGAGCAAGTGACAACTTCATTAATCTTCATAAATAATATCATTGGTGTTCTTCTATACATATTACCTGATTTTGTGGTATAAGAAAACGTTAAGGGGCCCTGAAATATTTTCTTTCTGCACGTCTTCCACATGAAACACGAGACCCCCCACAACCTTCCGTACAGTTTAAACTAATTTGAACTGTGTTCACTGAAAAAGGAAGCAGATAACAATTTAGAAGCGTCTGAACATACACGTTCCTGATCAGGTGCATTGGTTTGCTGTATTGCTGGAATAGAAACTTTTTTTGTCTCTTGATTAATACTGCATAAATTCCGTTCTTTCCTTGAATTCTTATTGCCATATTAGTGTCAAGCTTCGTACTTCCTATTGTGCTTTTCTTTAACAAATCATACTTCATCAAACATAAATTGCGAGAACTGACAACACACAAAATAGGTCTTGCACAGCACTTACAAATACTCTTTATCGCTAAGGTGATTTAAACTATCGCTTTCGGTCAGTAAAGTAAAACAAATTATTTTATCAACAAATTTAGCACATGATATTTGCCGTCTATAATGTAAAGTTATGGCCTGTAGTGTTTATCAGAACATTAACAACACATATGAACAGGTCATTATGTCGGCACAAGACCTTGATATAGGAAGGAAAGTGCCGTCAACTATTACACCGCAAAATATGTCTTCAGAAACTGGTAAAGTAGTGGAAGTGTTTCACATTCTTAGACTTAGTTTCCATTTTTATTCATTTAAACTTTGAAATATTATCAGCTACTTGAGTACCCTTTTTCAGAACGGACCACTATCATTTCACTACCAGAAACAAATTCACATTTTTCGATTACGTACCGTTACTGCATTACATTCTATACAATATTTATTGTCGGTAAATATCCACAGTCAAGCTGCATTTAATGTTATGCCTCCAGACACATTACACTTTTGGTACGCCCTGTAGAAGCATATATGTATGATTCTCTTACAATTTCAAATCTGGGGACATGCTACATACAACTTGCCGAGCCAGTACAACACCTACAGCTCTAATGGACTATATATTTTGCTTTATTGATGAGCATAGCAAATGCAGGCCTTTGAGTTACGTCTTGGGGATACATACATCCTCTTCTTTTGCAAAGTCAGTTAGCCTCTCAAGTAAAGGTGAAAATAAATAATTAAAATATTTACACATCAAGGAAACATGTTCCTCTCTCTGAATAATGGCCTTCCAATCGCTGTAGCGAGGACAGAGCCCTCGACATTCTCTGATCAGTAACAGGTACTCTACCATTCCCCGCATTCCTGTGGGAAATACGTGAATGGCCAAGCAACTCGCCAACCAAACAACGAAAAAATACACGAATTCAATTTTTATGTTTTTTTTTGTAATGTGCATTGTGAAACCAATATGTTACGTAAATTAACAAATGCTCTCTTTTTAAATTAAGAAATATTAAATCAAATCAAGAATTGGATTAAAACATTAATTTAAAAAGTGTGCATTTGTTGGGGTGCGTTACATAACACCAATTCATGTACATACGTTTTCCCATTCCGGTTTTTAGGAGGCTCTTTCGGAGAATTGTAAAAAAAAAAATCTGACAGTAATAACGGCTACTTTACATGAAAATCAATTAAATCTTTTTATAATATCTCGTTCACTTCTTCCTAGAATATGAAATGTTTCAGATGAAGACTGTAGAGAAATTGAAACACACGGTCACATGTTCAGTAAACTTAATTTTTTTAGAACATTGTACCGTTTATGAGATAATATGGAAAAGTACTGTACAGCTGGAAAGGCCACAGATTAAAATATAATATGGTACATGCGCCGTAAGTGCTGGATACCTCAGGCTACAAACATACACTCAGAATATGTGATACGTATTGCTTTTGCACGGCATCATTGGTCACAAAAACGTGCCCCAGGGTTGGTTTATACGTAAATATTCTGTCTGTTATTTTTATGTACAGAGGGAGTATTAAATTGAAGGAAAACAATGCAAAAAGACTGGCTCTGTGTTCGTGAATATAATGCCATCATCTTTATCGCTTTGAATTTCATTTCAGTAACAACACAAAAATAATATTGTTTACAAAGAACCTGAAACACGTTAAAAAATAAATAGAAAATATTCATGTTTTTTTTTCTTCTTCATATTGAATATACTGATATCGGATTTGACGGTAGCAGATATTTGCAACAGATTTACAGGTCAGAAGGTTGTTCACACACACACACACACACACACACGTCCGAACAGTAGAAACAGCGTGCTGGATTTACTAATAATCTGCTTCGACATGAACCCTTTGTAGTAGTTACATAAGTTTATCAATCATGGTCCTTGAGATTTTGTTCGTGTGGACGTTTGCTCATTCGTTGCAAGTGCAAATCTATCACAAATAACAGTACGGTGAACACACACACGCATACGCCTAGCCTCTCAGCATCATAAACAACCAGTAATCATCATCGTGATACAAAACAACTACGGTTTACATTATTAATAAAAAAAATTCACCTATAATAAAACTGAGATCAGAAAACAAGGAACTTCCACAGTCACCATGAGATATATCGAAGTATACTAGATGAGAAGTGCCAAGAAACCAGTAATCTAAATTACGTGCCATAATATTTTCTAAAACTTGTGACAAACGAACATATAATTAAACTCAACAAGTTTTTAAGTTTGATGTGTATGTGACCGTGCATCATTGATATAATAATATAAACAGCCAACTGGATATAACAATAACAAATTTATTGATAATTACAATCAGCTGAACTTGTTTCGGGCGATACTTTCGCCCGAAACAAGTTGAGCTGATTGAAATTATCAATAAAATTTGTTATTGCTGCATCTAGTTGGCTGTTTATATTATTATAAGTTTTAAGTATAGAATATAGTAAAATTTAATTTCTCTTTAATACCAAAAAAACGATCAACTACAAATATAAAAAATCCTAGACAGTTAAACAACCCCTTTGTATTATATTAGCATTTAATATTTTATACATATTTTATACAACTTTAAGTATAATTCTACATGACTGCACTGCGTGTACCTTACGTTCTGTTTCTGTATGATGACTAGATGATGGTCGGAAGGACCGAAATTTCGCCATTAAAATAAGAATAACCAAGTATATTGTTGTGTTTGACGGCAACTGATAACTGGTTTGTTTAACCTATGGCTCATTAAACACAAGAAGATGTCCTCTATAAAAATGTAAAAATAATTATCTTTTACCGTAAGTGAACTGCTTTTCATACCAAAATATTGTAAACGTATAGAGTGCGCCATGTTGAGAAGTTATTAAGTTTTACTCTAAACTAATTTTTCTTTGAATCCGACTGACATATTTGGATATTAAAATATCGGATGGGCTGGCGTGAAATATTATTCTAGTTTAGTGGGCAAAACGGAACAAATTCACCTACATATTGAGTTATGAAATAAAGTGAATTGCCAACTTGATGCAACAATGTACTTTGTTGAAGTTTCTTTAGCTCGACATGTTTCGGGCGCATACGCCCATCATCAGGAGCATTAGATGTATAGTCGCACGGCACCTTCCAAACCGGACAAACGACCTACGTAACGGCTCTCAGAGCCACCACCCATCTACAAACTGGGAAATCCATATGCTGCAACTTAACATCTAATATTCCTGATGATGGGCGTATGCGCCCGAAACATGTCGAACTAAAGAAACTTCAACAAATTACATTGTTGCATCAAGTTGGCGTTTCACTTTATTTCATGATGGAGATACACCGTCAAACAACCCTCAAATACTGAATTCTCTCTCACTTTCCAGTGACTGAGGAAAACACTTTGCAACAACTGTGAGATATCTGCAGTTTTATACACGTCTTGCATATGAGTATGTGTAGTGGAATAGACGTGTTATCAAACTTTGCTTTCTATTTACCAACATATGCACAGTTTTCTAAAATACAATGTAAAACCTCAATTGGTTAAAACATTAAAATTACATTAAGGGCTCCGACATGTTTCGGTTTTTTCTTTAAACCATCATCAGGGAGCTACTTTTCCCACTAAAGTTGCTTATATGCTGTACTGTTATGTTATATTGCGATGGCGTGATGGCAGCATGTCGTGTCGTATATGAGATGTTTTCGGATATAAATGTTACTGTTGCTGGTCCTCCTTGTGTCTTCCAGTGACTGCAGTCACTGAAAGACACAAGGAGGACCAGCAACAGTAACGTAACAGTACATCATATAAGTAACTTTAGTGTGAAAATTAGCTCCCTGATAATGGTTTAAAGAAAAAACCGAAACATGTCGGAGCCCTTAATGTAATTTTAATGTTTTAACCAATTGAGGTTTTACATTGTATTTTAGAAAATTGTGCATATGTTGGTAAATAAAAAGTAAAGTTTGATAACACTATGCACGGTGAAAAGTTAAAATAAAAAGACGTGTTATGGCTGGTGTTTAAAGTTCTATATTTATTCTCATGTCGAAGTATAATTGCAAAATAACTCACGTGCCGACACCCTGTACGTTTTAAATATTTTTATTAGGAAGAGATGAATAGCGCCTTGGACACCTGGTTTATATCTCATTTTGTAATTTAAGAACATACGAGTATGACACATAAAAAAGGACGCTTGATTATTTTACAAATGTTTCGTCATAATGTCATTAGTCTCAATTTAAAATATTGGTGAAACTGGTACCTCAATCAGCTTTTTGAAATCGGAGTGAGGAATTCTTCTGCACAAACCGCACTCATTCGTAATGCAAACAATCGGTTTACTAAATTTCGTAACAATATAGAAGTTTTTGTATAAACTATAACGCAAAAAGTTAAAATTGTACACATAAATTACGACTAACAAAAATTGAAAAATTGCCATTATTAATAATTAGCAGTGCATATTCATTTGACTGGAATTTCGGCTTGTTCAAAGAGTCGTCAGTTTAACACGGTGCGTACGTATATGATATCATTATAGTGAAATCCATTGTTTTACATTATTCGTATTTTGATTTTCTATAATTTTATGAATTTAATATAAGCCGCATCTAATTCGAGGGCTGTACGAGGACGTATTAACCCTGTAAAATACCATGGTTACTATATGTACTACCACATTTATCTTTGAACATTCACTATTTTGTCCATGTTTATGTTTATGCTTTTCATATTTCTTCTGATCAAACAGCAATTATTTTTTTAAACAACATCAAATCTGTGGTTTTAGTGGTGGCCTTAATGAGAATGTACTGTGAGATGTGTTAAATTTGTATATATTTATTATTGAACTTCAGGACTTAAAAGTCGAACACATACAGACCAACTTATACGAGTAAATCAGTTGTGTGTTTTACAAGTCGCTTTGTTATGTAAAACTCGGTAGATGACTATTATAAACATTTTTGTTGTATAAAACGTGCGTATGATTGAATTATATTTCCATTAACATGTCTGAATGAAACTTTGCATACTGTTGGTGCAATATCTTGGTTAGCTTGTTAAAGCTATCGCCGTTTCAAAAGGAATTCACAAATATTTAGATCATAGTCAGGCATTCTGTAAATTATTATAAATTTTGAAACTGAACTGTTATAATAATGCTGTATCAAAGCGTCGTATGTGCTTGGAGCGGCTGCGTAATTCTTCATTCATTTGTGTATTTGCCTTTGGTTCGCCTGTCTGTTGTTTTGTAAGCGCAAAATTGGCAGTTATTTTGTGTAAACTGTGCACTGTAGTATATCAAGTTTAATTAGGCTACGCGGTGCTTAGTGGACTATGACCTGAAATCTATACTAAAACTTAACTCAATAGACATGCACTCTACAAACAATACTGTAAAATTTACTTCAGTGTTTTAACAATCATATGAATTCAGCTAAAATGAAAGGTTGGGTTTAATATTTCAATAATGGAAAGACATCGACACGAATTTTTATTTCAGCTGTAGCACTTTAAGAGTAAATAGTGGTATATTGTAAGCGAAGGGAATGGCTATTGAGCAAATAGCGACAAAATGTTTTTTTTTTTATTAGAGGTTCAGTGCAGTCTGTCGTTCCGCACTCATTTAATTTCTTAAGAGTTCGTTTAAGGTTAATTGACTGTTGAGAAGGACGGAGCAACTAGATTGGAAATAATCTTAGATATCCAAATTCCATCCACTTTAATCACGATGATGTATTGAGTTTTAATAGAAATGTTCTTGATGGCAATTCTCATTTTTTTCAGACGTTAAAATGATGTGATGTGCCAGACTATACGGAATAATAGTGATGAACTGCCCGGAATTTTTCATTTTGTTCATCCGATTTTGACCTCGATCCTGCATTCTTCGTTTATAGATTCTATTAGTATGAACTAAAACTGCGCCACATTAAATTTTTTCTCTCACCTACGAAACTTTCTGGGTTAAAGCGACGTTTGTGATTGCGCTCTGGATTAACGAGCTACCGTGCTAATCTCACGGCTCGGAACTCAGATGGTGTAGTAAAGCACTCGTTCTTTTCCGATAGTAATGATACTCGCCTTTTCTCGAAATATTTTCGAAGAATACTCAAATATATAATATCGTGAAAATCCGTACAGTTGGAGCCGAGCTGTTTCATGTGGACAGACCGATGGACGGACAGACGGACAGGCTGACGGACACACATGACGAAGCTAATGGTCGCTTTTCGCAATTTTGCGAACGGGCCTAAAAACTGAGGAATGCGAAGAAACTTTCATTCCCTTCTGTAACTCGGATTGGCTTCTTCCGAATTCCAAGCTACAACAGTGCGCTCTGGATCCCATTGTGACAATCGGTAACTTTATTTCCTTAATTATTAGTATAATTTCAGTAATTTCTGTTCTCATATTTGAACGGTTGAAGGAAACTGGACTCTTTAATCATTTTATCTTAAACTTGTGTTTCGTTAATGTATACGTTATTACACCTCGTTAGAATTCGTGGCTGTCGCTCTCATTCTGTATATTATAGCTTGTTTAATTAGTTATTCCTATGACACATCAATATTAATTATTTGTAACAGCCAGCGATAATCGCTTCAAAACATCCAGTATTCCAGGTAACATAACTGTAAGAAAATATATGGTAAGTCCGCCTTTGTAGTTACAAGGTCGATGGGCGGCGACTGTCTATCACGCATTCTGGACTTTCAAATTTGTAACTGAAAACACCCTTTCATAATTCAACGGGAAATCTCATTTTTATCCCATATCTTCCTTGCTCCTCTTACCCCCCCCCCCCCCCCCCCCCCCCCACACCCCCCTTTTTTTT
>Ga0123354_10000379_pt1 | contig 42464 bp, 40 predicted proteins | sample TergutLab28metaG_2_FD_97872 | JGI IMG/M metagenome (GOLD analysis project Ga0123354, IMG submission 97872) | Labiotermes labralis P4 segment gut microbial communities from Petit-Saut dam, French Guiana - Lab288 P4 | ecosystem: Host-associated > Arthropoda: Insects > Digestive system > Gut ... | reverse complement strand
TTTGAGACGGGCGTGGGGGCCGCTGTGGGCACAACCCAGGGCATATCCTGCGGATCAATGCCGGAGACCAGGGTGCTGCCGGCGTTTTGGCTGAACGAACCGGCGTTAATATCCACGGAGCCGCTGGAGGCGATCACGCCGGAGTTCTCCACAGCGCCCGGAGCCTGGATGCTGGACCCGTTCTGGGAATAAATGCCCCGGAGTTCTGCACCCCGTTTTGCATGGCGATGTTCGCCCGGTTCTGGGCGTACATGGCCCCGGCATTCTGGAGAGCCTGCGCCGACACGGCCACCGTGTCCGAGGCCGCGATCTTGCCGCTGTTGGCCACAAGGCCGTTGGCCGTGATCTCCACGTTACCCGCCGAGGCGTAGATTTGCCCCGCGTTATTCACCCCGACGCCCTGTTCCGTGCTGACGAGGCGAATCTTCCCCGCGTACATGCCCCCAGGGCCGATGTATCTATAGAGACCGAGGGCTTTACGCCCGTGGCGGAGCCTTGTTGCGTCCAGGCCCCCTGACCGTCCGCACTGACAATCCCGGTTCCCGTGGACACCGTGAGGTTATTGGCCCAGATATTCGCGTTTATCAAAGCAGCGCGCGACAATATGTCGGTATAATCCGAGGAGGCGGTATTCAGCCCATTACCCTGCACCTGGACTTGGGCGCTGCTGAAGACGTTATAGCCTTGAATGCTTCCGTTGGGGCCAAGAACCGGCACGCCCGTCGTCAGTGTGGCCCGGTTGGCGTTGATGAACCCGCCCCCGTTGACCGTTATCCCGGACGGGTTGGCCACAACCACATCGGCCGAACGGCCGGTCACTTCCACCATGCCGTTCAACTGGCTGGGATTTGACGAATAGACCTCGTTTAATATGACCTTCGCCGAGCCCGTGGTCGCAAGCCACGGGTTGCCGACGACAACGCCGGCCAACTGGCTGGGAGACTGGACCGGAGAGTTATTGAGCACCGCGCCCTGGCTCTGCACATCAAACTGACTGTAAACATTTCGAGAAACACCCGCACGGCTGGGAGTCTGAATGTCAACCACGGGAACGCCCGTGGCCGACGGCAAAACCTTGGGTTGGAGAGATGCGGGCATCCCGGGATGAGCGACTATCTGGGCGAAGAGCTGTTGTGAACCCAGGAAAAACAGTAAAATGACGAGAGAGACCGTTCGCTTGAAAACGCTCACTCTCCGCTCTTTAGTCCTGGAACTCCTGAACCGGCTCCTCATAATATGCCCCTCTCCTTGCGAAATGACGCGAACTTACAACACCAACCGTGCCTGAAAACGCGTACTGCTCGAATCAGGACATCCTCTAAAACGAAGCACTGATGCGAAAACCGCAAACCAAGGGATCGGCGCGGAAGTGCTTGGGCACACCCCACGGACCCCCTACAAACAGATCATAGGCGAAATACTTGTATCCGCCCCGCAGCCCCACAGCCACGCCGGATAAAGACCGTCCGGGCTGTGTGCGCGCCGTTGGTCCGTCCACCGCGCCATAGTCGATGGCCGCGTATAATTCTTGGCCGCTCTTCCACAGGGGCACGCCAATCTCGTTCCGCAAGACAAAGCCGTTATCCGCCGACAAGGTGGTGTCGCCGGTAAAGCCGCGCACCGTGTAGCGGCTGCCGATGGAAAATCTATCGGTAGCCGTCAAAATCTGGCGATGGGCGTATTGTCCGCTTATCTTCCCATGATAGTGCATCGGAACCGGACCGATCTTGAAGGGGTAATCCAATTCGACAGTCCCCGACCATATAGTGGGGAGCGACACGCCCTGGCCGCTGGACTCTCCGGGCGCGGGCAACGCCCCAAACCAGTTCACTCCCTGCGCTATCTGCGCCGTATCCTTTGTTGCTGAAGAATTCCCTGTGATTGAACCCCGCTGTGGCGGTAGCCGTGCGCCTGTGCTGCACCATGATTTCCGTATCATCGAGAAAATTATGGATTTCTCTGGTGCCCACCGCTCCGAACAATTGGAGCTTCCGGCTGGCGTCTCTGTAGAGCATGTAGGACAGACGCAACTCCATGGACTCCTGCGTGCCGGAGTACGCGATAGACTGATCCGAGGTGCGTTGCGTTTGAAGATATTGGGAGTAGTCCCAATGGAAAGCGAGGGCGAAATCCCTGAATGGTACGGAATATCCTATCGCAAAGCTGTGCGTGCTGCCGGGCGAAGGATACCCTTCGGCGAGATTGATTGTCCCGGATGCATAAAACAGGTCGCTCAACCCCAACATATTGTCGTAGGAGACGCTGGCTGTGCCCAGATAACGACCCGTGGCCTTGCCCCCGCTGTTGTCCAACGAAAGGTCCAGCCGTAACGGGAACTTCTGCTTATATGTGATCAGGATGTCACTTTCGCCGGGCTTGGCTCCCTCTCCGGCGGGAACGATTTGAAAATCCGCGTCCGCCGTGGGCGGGCGTTTCAGATTGTCGAGACTTTGCTCGATTTCACGCAGGTTGAGAATATCGCCCGGACGGGCGGACATCGTATTCCAGGTGACGATGCGCGGGTGGGAATCTTCCGTGAACCGTATCGCGTGGATACGCCCAGGTACCACCATCAGTCTTAGCACGCCGTCTTTCAAGGCCTGGGGCGCGGCGAGAACCCGCGTCGTCACATAGCCCCGGCGGATGATCGCGTTCTGTATGCGTTTGAGTATGAGATTTACGCCCCTGGTGCCGAGGCATTTTCCGATGGGACTGTCCGGCTGGCCTGTGGCGAACACGCTGTTCGCCGCCCTCAAAGCAAACTCAAACCTCCTGTAATCCTCTCCCTCCAAGGTAATCTTATGGATCTCAAAGCAGGGCCTCTCCCCTTCAGGAATCCAGACATCTTCCTGCGAAAGAGGCGGCACAGGTATCGGGGGCGTCTCCTGCGGCGACGGCATGAGCCGCTTGCGCTGCTCCTCCTGGAATTGCCTCTGGCGCTCCTGTTCGCGAACAGCGGCGGAAGTTGGGTCTGAAGCGGTTTGCGCGTTGAGTTCGGTAGCTAAGCAAAGTGGCAGAGCCGTGCAAAACAAAAGTCCCCACAGCAAAGAAAGAAAGCGGAATCCCGCCTTTCTCGCTGTGGGAACATCCAGAGCAACGTCATTTGCAGCGCGTCTAACAGTAAAATCCATTCGCATATATGCCCGTGAGGTTTCAGTTAGAAAAACCATACCGCAAAGCCACAGCGATAAGCAGTGTGCGGCACAGGCATTGTTCGTGGTTATAAATATCCCCTATCACCTCAAATTCTGTCAAGAAAATATTTTCCCCCGATAAATTTTGTAGAGAACTCTCTACACGCGCCAACCAAGGAGAACTAAGGGGCTCAACAGCTTTGTGGCCAGCACCTCATGACTCTCTGGCGCGCCGGTTGCGTGGTCAGTCCGGCCCAAGTATAAGCTCGCGCCCTCATGCTCATGGGCCAAAAATAAGTGGACCGCCTCGTATCCCCTTTTTTTGACGCCCGGCGCATGAGACCCGCACGGGCGTTGTGTCCGCTTGGGAACGAAAATTCCGCCGCTTAAAGAAGAAGTGGCGTTTGTAAAAGGTATTGGGAATGCGCCGTGTGGTCCGTCCAAACTTCAAGAGGAGTAATATGGACCTCCAGCACAGTGATTACATTCCCGGCATTGATGATTTGGAACGTAAAGCTGACGAACTGATCAGCCTCATGTTTTCCCTGTGCGAAGAACGGCTACGCGGGATTGCCTCCATGCCGGACGCCCGCGCCTCTTCACTTGCACACGCGGTTATGGCGGTACAAAACGCCATCCAGACTTTCCAGGCTCTGACCCGCATGAGCTGATCCATAACCCTTTTACGTGCCCGCTATTATGGCGGGCACATTCACAGTGGCGGTCGGCATAAAGTCAAGGAAACTTATGGACATCGTGCCGCAAGGCCGGGAAAATAGTTCAACGATCCATGCCCTGGCGCTGCTCTTTCTTTCTCTCCAAGTCCCGTCGTTGCTCCCGCATGATGTGATTTCCTTCCAGAATGACGCCCTGGCTCCATTTCTTTTGGGCATAGGCAAAGGCAATCCGCTGGGCTGCTTCATTCCTGGCGGAGAAGAAGACCTCCTTCCCCTGGTCCCGGATCACGCCGCCACCCGGCAGCGTGAAAATGACCGCGCCCTTATGGTCAACCCTGTGCCGGAATCCAGTCACAGCCCCCTCCGCCGCGAGGCGTTCCATCCGCAACACGGCGAGAAGCCGATTTTTACGCCGGGCGGCAATGTCCTCACGCTCCAAAAGGGTGCGTTCCTTTTCGGCATATTCGGCCCTGATGCCTGCCTTACTCTGAAACTGCTCCCTGCCGTGCTGTGACCAGTCTTTTGCCGGTACGGTTTCCTCGGCAACGCTTTCCCGCCTGGAACGTAACACGGCCAAAGCGGTTTCATTGCCCTGTTCCGCCTTGTACCGCAAAAAGCCGTTCCAGGACGTGAAGGGAATATCCCGGCGCACGGCCTCGCGCTCTGGCATCCGGTCAAGCCGGGCCTTGGCAATGGCTTCGACCTCATGTTTGCGGGCCAAAGTCAGAAGGTTGCGCTTATTTTTCTTGGCAATACCCATGTCCTCAATCTCTTTGCGCTTAGCCGCCCATTTTTCACGGACAACGGCAAGGGCCGCGTCCTCCTGTTCCTTGACGGTCTGGAGCCGGGTTTTGCGCTCCTCAATACCTTGCCGGTATTCGGCAAACAGCCTCCCGCGCTCCGGGGAACGGTGCAGCGGTTCGGCCTGATAGCGGGAAAGCTCCTGAATCTGCTCCAGCCCTTGCGCCGGTTTATATGGGCCAAAGCGAGCCTCCAATTTTTTCAGAGAAAGATAACGGTCAACGGCGCTGGCCTTGACGGTGTGCTTACCGTGCCGATCTTTCATCACAAGGCCATTGCCGTGAGGTTTGACTTCCAGGCCGAAACGCCCCAGGGCCGCATGAATCTCCTGCCAATTCTGAACTGCTTCTACAGCGGCAAGGATTTCGTCCGTATGCCGCTTGGCGTAGCTCTCAAAGGATTCCTGGCCGCTGTGCGCTTCGGCCTGGGCGGCCCTGTCGCCAAGGGAATGGCCGCCCCGTTCTGACTCCCGGCCTCTGTCCGCGACAAGGCCGTATTCCCGCTCCAGTTCCCGGCATAGTTTGTCGCGGACGTGAAAATCCCGAAACTCTTTGTTCCATGTCCGTTTTTCGGGATGGATCATGTTGTAGGCAATGTGCAGGTGCAAATTTCCGGTGTTTTTATGCACGGCGCAATGGCGTTGGTGTGCGGTGTAGCCGAGGGCGGCGGCAAAGCGTTCCTCAATTTTCTTGAATGCCTCCGGCGTCAGCTTCGCCTCGTCCTCTGGCCTGAAACTGACGATCAGGTGATAGGTTTTCGCTGTTTTTACGCGGTTATTTAGAGCCTGGGTGTCCGTAACCTCCGCAATGCCTTCGGCATAGTCCTCTTCGGCACAGCCCACGCACCAACTCGTGAGTAGTTTTTCGCCTCCCTGTCCGGCTGCGGCAATGTAGTGGGCAAGGCGGGCGTAGTTATCATTCTTCGGCCCTATGCCGATCTTCCGGCTTATCATATCCGGCCTATGGCTGCAGCCAGTTCCCGCTGCCGAGCATCCAGTTCATGCAAGAGCCTATGGACAAGCGTCCTGTCCGCGCCCTCGGCAAGCGCCTGTTTGACCAGTCCGCCAAGCCTGCCGAGATCGCCTTTAATCCCTCGCAGTTCCAGTCGGGCCTCCTGATGTTCCAGGCTTGGAACCGGCGTCCCCAGACATACCCGCTTGCTGAACGTCGAAAGTGATAATCCGGCCCTGCGGGCGGACGCCTGAACGGCGTTGTATTCCTCCGGGGACAGATAGCTTTTGAGGACCATGCGCCGTTTTGCCATTGTAAGCCTCCTTGTCACCGGCCATGCCCGCATAATGCCGGTATATGTTCCAGGCGTAGCGCCTGCCGCGTTCCATGTCCGGGGAATGGTATTTGCCCACGGCTTTCCAGTTCAGGCCATGCCGGGCAATTTCCTGGGAGAGCACGAACATGCCCCATTGCCGGTTTGTCGCCGGATCAAGCAAGGATTCTGGCGATATGCGATACCGTTCGATCCACCAGGAATTGATTTGGAACAGACCAACGTCGAAAGATTTTCCCGCCGCCTGTGCTTGCCGGATAATTATTATGGCCTCCTCCCTGGTGGCCGGATTGTGTCCTGCACCCGCAACATTAACAGCAAGAGGCTTCATACCGGATTCCTGTCTGCCGATAGCGTTCAGCAAGGCTGTGGGCACAACTTCGGCTTTCACCGGAAAGACTGGAAAAGCAAAAACCAACAACAGTGTAATCATTCTTTTCATGTATTCCGCCTTTTATTTTACGTTGAGCGGAGCGAATAAGTCAGCCCCGCAGGGCAGGACAGGAAGTGGCGTAGGCCCACTTGCTTTGTCCTGCCCTCGACTTGAAGCATACGATAACATAGAAAGGCATCGACAAACATACGATACCTTAAAATATGTTTATATATTCTTATTGAATACATAAATATGATTGCGTATTGCAAATTATGGCAGCGTATTACTGTTGAAGTGTAGGCTACTATTGTGGATGCTAAATTATTCTTACTTGTATCTGTCTATGGTAAAGTATGCTTGTTGAAGTCGTACTGCTATTTCCTGCTTTTTCCTCTTGACGATTGCCTCTGACCCGGCGAAAAGCTCTCCGTAGCTTTCAGGAAAGGCGACTCATGAAGTGCAGCTTCTGTGAATACACCGGCCCTGCGATGGCCATGTGCGATCAGGCTGGAAAGCCGGTGAATGTTTGCCCTGAATGTCAGAATCCCATTGCGCCCCAAATGCGCCCTTGGGAACGGCTGGGCATCGCCAAGGCACGTTATCTGGGGATACAACCATGGAAAAAGGCCAGGATGTCCAGGAAGGCTTTTGAGGCACAACTAGCTCTTGTACCCCCAGAAGCCGTAGATGTGCTCCGGCGTGAAGCTGAAGCGAGCGTGCTGATCGCGGCCATGGGACTGGAGGAATAAGCAAACGCGCCTACCTAAGGCTGTTTTTCCGTCGTTCTTTCAGTGTTTTGTTCCATGGCATTGCATCGTTAGGCGGAGTGATCTTTGATGCCTTTTCCCCTTTATGGCCGCGCCGTAGGCGCGTGTCTTTCAGGTTCGGGTTTTCAGGCTTGGTCATTGTGGCCAGGACAAGAAAAATACGATCAGTCTGGCTTCATCCGCTCCTTTTATTTTTTTCTCTTGGTTTATGGACGACAGCAAAGGCCCAACTCCGCGACACTTATTTTTCGGACGGCAGGGGTGACGACTGTGGGGCAGGTTCGCTCTCGGATTTTGGAGGCGGTGAAGTCGTTTTTTAGGGACAGGGAAGGGGCGAAAATGCCCCAAAAATGGAAAAGGCCCAAAGAGGGCCTTAGCATTGGCTTTTGCCGATGCGCTTCTTAGCAGTTAGGGCTGTAGCCGGGCGGAAGCCCAAGCTCCGCGTTTACTCGTCGTCGAAGTTCACCGCCGAAAAGCCCGGTACGCATGTATTGGCTGCACGTCAGATTCCAACGCCGAGCTTCGGCCTCGCGTTGCTCCCGCTCTGCCCGCGAAAGTGGAGAACGCCGGATAAAGCCCCTCAAGCCCTGGGCAGCACGACGCATCATATCAGCCAGTTTGCGATTGGCCCGCATGGCTTTACGGCGCAACCTCTCTGTGGCCCTGGCCCGCTCCTGTCTCAGCATGGGGCCGAGGTGGAGAAATTCGAAAAATGCCTCCCGCACAACCCGGATAGCCCGCAAACCCACATAATCCCCATGTTCATTGATTTTACGCGGCTGTTTGACTTCCACCAGCCCGGCCTCCTTGAGATCGGCAATGGCTCGCTCGCAGCGCCGCTGGGTCATGCCGGAAGCCTCCACCAGCGTTTTCATATCCACATCCACAAACCCGTTATCCAAGGTAGGCGTTCCCAAGCACAGAGAAGCCAAGTCCAGAAAGGACAACATGGTTTCCAGGATCACCTGATAGGCTTCCCGGCGCTCGGAGCGCGTCTGCCGACTGCCCTTGTTCAGGACATGGCATTTTTTTGGATGGGCATACCATGCTTTCGCCCGCTCCGCCGCCAGAGAAAGGATGCGCGGCAATCCGCCCTGGCCTTTTCGGATGGGCCGGGCTGGCTGGAGGCAGGGCTGCATGGCATGATGCCCGCAGCGATTCCCCGGCACGGTTTACTCGTGCCGGGTGGTCGCTACGGGCATCAACTTTTCAATCCGCTGATACTCGCAGGTGTTCTCCTGGTCGGTACAGGAGGAGCAGGCTATAACTAGCTCTACAGAAAGACCTTTTTGGCAGCAGTTCAAATCTCCAGTAAAAATTTGAACATTGACGCCAACTTGGACTTGGTTACACAATCCGGTTACAGTCGCACACGTTTTGGGGCGCATTTAAGGGCTCCTCAATGTGCATCAACTCCCTGAAATCTTTAGGTGGCAGGCGCATGTCCCCTGCCTCCCTGGCGGAGGGGTTTGGGGAGGCAGCGCCTCCCCAACTCTACATATCGTCTGTAATGTGCATATTGCGCGCGGCGGCGGTTTCGTCGAGCCGGGTGACCGGCAGGGTGACGGGCGCGGCCTGTACGGCTACGGGATCGTTCTCGGCCTGGGTGAGGATGGCGCGCAGGTCGCGGACGAAGGCGTCCAGGGTGTCTTTGGATTCGGTTTCGGTGGGCTCGATCATCAAGGCTTCTTTGACGATGAGCGGGAAATAGACGGTCGGCGCGTGGTAGCCCTTGTCGAGGAGCGCCTTGGCGATGTCTAAGGCGCGGATATTGTGAGCCATGGTCTGTTTTTCGGCGGAGGCCACGAACTCGTGCATACAGGTGCGGTCGTGGGGCACTTCGAGGACGTCATCCAGGCGTTTACGCAGGTAGTTGGCGGCGAGTACGGCGTTTTCGCTGACGCGTATGAGACCCTCGCGGCCCAGGCGCAGCATGTAAGCGTAGGCGCGAAGCACCACGCCGAAGTTGCCGTAGAAAGGCGCCACGTAGCCGATGGACTTGGGATAATCGTAGCGCAGGTGGAAGCGGCCGGAAGTGTCCTTTGCCACGCGCGAGATGGGAAGATACGGGACGAGGCGCTCGCTTACGCCGACAGGGCCGGAACCTGGGCCGCCGCCGCCGTGCGGGGTGGCGAAGGTCTTGTGGAGGTTCACGTGGACCACATCGAATCCGGCGTCGCCCACGCGCATCTTGCCCATGATGGCGTTAAGATTCGCGCCGTCGTAGTAGAGCAGCGCGTCCACGTCGCACAGCATTTTGACGATTTTGGGCAGGTGTTTCTCGAAGAGTCCCAGGGTGTTGGGGCAGGTCATCATCATGCCCGCCACCTGGTCGTCCAAGACTTCGGCTAGGGCGGCCGGGTCCACGATGCCGTCGCGGGAGGCGACGGAGACCACTTCATATCCGGCCACGGCCGCCGAAGCGGGATTGGTCCCGTGGGCGGAGTCCGGGACTATGATCTTGGTTTTTTTGTTGCCACGGTCGGCGTGATAGGCGGCTATGGTAAGAACGCCGGTCAGTTCGCCGTGCGCCCCGGCCATGGGGTGCAGGGTGAACTCGGTCATGCCGGTGATCTCGCAGAGCCAGCGCTCGGTCTCGTACATCACCTCAAGCGCGCCCTGGGTCAGCTCGTCACCGCGCGGCAGCTGCGGCAGGAGTGGGTGCAGGCGGGCGAATCCCGGCAGGGCGCCTATTTCCTCGCAGAATTTGGGGTTGTACTTCATGGTACAGGAGCCCAGGGGGTAGAAATTGGAGTCCACCCCGAAGTTCTTGCGGGATAAGAGGCTGAAGTGGCGCACCACGTCCAGTTCGGAGAGCGAAGGCATATTGGCCGGGGCGGAGCGGACAAGCGCGGCGGGCAGAAGATCGCCCAGGGCGGTTTGGGGGGCTGCGGGCCAGACGCCTTCGCGGCCGGGAGCGGATTTTTTGAACACGGTTCTCATAATTCATCCTCCAGCCAGGCGGCCAGGATATCGATGTCGCGCCGGGAGTTCTTTTCGGTGCAGGCTACTAAGAGGACGTTCTCAAGTCCCGGATAGTAGCGGCCGAGCGGGAATCCCGGGACGTAGCCATGATTGATGAGCGCCTGGCAGACGTCTCGCGCGGGCCGGGGCAGGGTGATGGCGAACTCGCTGCCGAAAGGACTTTTGTTGAGAAGCGAAATCCCCTTGATATGCGTGAGCTTTTTAGCGGCGTAGCGGGCGTTCTCCATGCACAGGCGGGCCGTACGGGTCAGTCCTTCCTCGCCTAAGAGGCACAGGTGGATGAGGCAGCGCAGGGCGCACAGGGCCTGGTTGGAGCAGATGTTGGAAGTGGCCTTCTGGCGGCGTATGTGCTGTTCTCTGGCTTGCAGGGTCAACACGTAGCCGTCGCGGCCTTGGGAGTCCGCGGTGCGGCCCACGATGCGGCCCGGCATCTGGCGCACAAGGGACTTCGTGCAGGTCATAACGCCGAGATAGGGGCCGCCGAACGAGAGGGGCAGTCCAAGGCTCTGGCCCTCGGCTACCGCGATGTCCGCCCCCATGGCGCCTGGGGTTTTAAGGACGCTGGCCAATACGGGGTAGGCGCTGACAACGCCCAGAGCGCCCTTGGCGTGGGCATGGGTGAAGAGGCTCGTGGCGTCTTCCACGCAGCCGAAAAAGTTGGGGTTTTGCACCATGACGCACGCGGTGGCGTCATCAACGGCCTTTTGCAGGGCCTTAAAGTCCGTGGAACCGTTTATGTGCGGGACGGTGACCATCTTGAGGTTCAGGTTTCTGCTGTAAGTGTCCAGCAGCACGTGGTAGATGGGGTTCACGGTCTCGGAGACGATTACCTTGTCGCGTCTGGTGTGGCGCACGGCCATCATCATGGCCTCGTACAGGGCCGTGCCGCCGTCATAGACCGAGGCGTTGGCGCACTCCATGCCGAGAAGCCGCGTGACCGCCGTCTGGTACTCGAAAATAGCCTGGAGCGTGCCCTGGCTCGATTCGGGCTGATAGGGGGTATAGGCGGTGTAGAACTCGCCCCGGCTGGCCAGCGCGTCCACGGCCGATGGGATATAGTGGTCGTAGAACCCGGCCCCGAGAAAGCTGACGAGGGCGGTATTGTTGCGAAGCGAAAGCTCCTCGACGCGGGTTTTGACCGCCATCTCGGAAAGGCCTTCCGGCAGATCGAAGCTCTTGGGACGAAGCGATTTGGGGATCTCGGCGAAAAGCGCCTCCACGGATGGGAGGCCGATGGCCTTGAGCATCGCTTTTGTGTCGCCTTGGGTGTGGGGAACAAAGGGCATGGCGCGCCTCGCGTTTTAGTGAGAGGAAACGGCGATTTTCGCGTAGGCGGCCGCGTCAAGCAACCCCTTGGGCGTTTCTGAAAGCTTTACCTTGACCAGCCAGCCGCCCTTGAAAGGTTCCTGGTTTACCAGTTCCGGCTTGGACTCCAGAGCGGCATTTACCTCGATGACCTCGCCTGTGACCGGGGAGTAGAGTTCGCTGGCCGCTTTCACGGATTCGATGGAGCCAAGCTCCGATCCCTGCGTGAGCGTGGCCCCAACGGAAGGCAGATCCACAAAGGTGATGTCGCCCAGTTGTTCCTGGGCAAAGCTGGTGATGCCTACGGTTGCGGTGTCACCTTTGATGTCGGCCCATTCGTGGGAGGAGGCGTATTTCAGCGCGGCGGGGTACATAAATCTGTCTCCTTGGAGATGAGGATTGTGCTGCGGGCGTAAACAGCAAAATCTTACCCCGAGCGACTGCCGGAAGCAAGGGTTGCGCGCGGCGGATGCGCAAGGTATCTGAACTGGCTCGGAGGAAGTATATGCCGCAAGAGGCCGCCACGGCCGGACCAACCGCCTTGCCGGACTATACGTCCGGGCCGCGTCAGACGCTTACGGTCACGGAACTTGGCCGTGAATGGCTTTTGCGGCGCACCGGCGATCTGGATACCCTCTGGGAAAACATGAGCCGGGAGGAGTTCGGCGAGGACGAGCGGATGCCGTACTGGGCCGAACTGTGGCCCTCGAGTCTGCTGCTGTGCCGGTGGCTTGCGCGCAACCGGGAATCGCTACACGGCCGCCCCTGCCTGGACATCGGCTGCGGGCTTGGGTTGACGGGCATTGTGGGGGCCTGGCTTGGGGCTAAGGTTGTGGGCATGGACCATCAGTGGCCGGCCGTGTATTTTTGCCGGGAGAACACGGCGTTAAACGGCGTCAGCCAGCCCTTGTGGGTGCAGATGGACTGGAAAGCGCCGGGTTTCAGGCCCCATTCGTTTGATTTTATGTGGGGCGGGGATATTGTGTATGAAACGCGTTTCTATCAGCCGTTGACGAAGCTCTTTAAGGACGCGTTGGCCCCAGGCGGCAGGATATGGCTTGCCGAACCCAAACGCAGCGTGTCCGCGCCGGTGTGGGAGAAACTTGCCAGGGACGGGTTTTGCGTGAAAAAGCTTTTCAGCGAGCCAGTGCCCGTGGAAGGCTATCACGTCACGGTGAATCTCTGGGAGATGACTGTCGCGGACCAAACGCCGTGAACGTCACAGAGGCAGGTATCATGGGCAAGACCATCCGCTTCGGCGTGTCGCTCAACTCCGATCTTTTGGACAAGTTCGACGCCCTGTGTGAGGAAAAAAGCTATCCCAACCGCTCCGAAGCCATCCGGGACCTCATCCGGGGCGTTCTGGTGGAGCGCGAACAGCACGCTGGGGCGGGCGAAATCGCGGCGGTGCTGACGCTGGTCTATGACCATCACTTTTCTGACCTCTCGCAACGCTTAGTCGAGATACAACATGACGAGCATGAGGTGATCCTGACAAGCGTCCATGTCCACCTGGATCATCACAACTGCCTGGAAGTTCTTATCTTGAAGGGCGACTCCGCGGCCATAACGCGCCTGTCGGACAAGCTTATCGCCACCAAGGGCGTCAAGCACGGCAGGCTCACCCTCACCACCACAGGGCAGGGACTGGCGTAAATCCATGAAGGACATCCAAGCCTCCCCCGCAAGCGTTTCCATCGCCATTGACCGCGTGGGCATAACGTCCATCCGCCTGCCGCTTACGGTCAAGGACCGGGCCATGGGCCGCCAGAACACGGTGGCCGAGGTGGATCTTTCGGTTGATCTGCCCGGAGAGTTCAAGGGCACGCACATGTCGCGCTTTGTGGAGGCCCTGGAGAGCTGGAACGGCGAACTCGACTATCACGGCTTCAAAGACCTGGTGGAGGGCGTTCGCGACCGCCTGGAGGCCAAGAACGCCCGCATCACCGTACGCTTCCCCTATTTCGTGCGCCGCGCTTCCCCGGCCAGCCGCGCCTCGTCCAATATGGATTATCAATGCACCGTGCAGGGCGACCTGGCCGGCGACCGCTTCAGGATCACCCTTAGCGTCGCGGTTCCGGTTATGACCGTGTGCCCGTGTTCCTTGGCCATTAGCGACCAGGGCGCGCACAGCCAGCGCACGGTGGTTAGAGTCACGTGCCGCTTCAAGGGGTTCGTCTGGCTTGAGGAGCTGATCGAAATGGCCGAGGCCGCCGGCTCTTCGCCCGTGTATGCGCTCTTAAAACGGGAGGACGAAAAGCACGTCACCGAGGCCGCTTTCGCCAATCCGTGTTTTGTGGAGGATGTGGTTCGCAACATGGCCAAGGCCCTGAACGAACACGAAAAAGTGACCTGGTACTCAGTCGAGGCCGAGAGCTTTGAATCCATCCATAATCACTGCGCCTTTGCCGGGATTGAGCGGGAAAAGGGATGATGGATCAACCGAGCGCAATCATAGGGAAAAGTCCGGCCATGGCGGCGCTCTTGTCGGTTCTGGCCAAGGCCGCGCCCACGGATTCCACGGTGCTTTTCACGGGTGAGCCGGGCACGGGCAAGACGCTTCTGGCGCGCGCTCTTCACGCCAAAAGCCGCCGCCACGCCAAGCCGTTCGTGACCGTCGATTTCGCGGCCATCCCCCGCGACCATCAGGAAGCGGAACTCTTTGGGTACGTTGATGGTGCTTTGGCCCATGCCCCGTGCGGTAAGACAGGGCTTTTGGAGGCGGCGTGGGGTGGCACACTTTTTTTGGACGCCATTGAGGCAATGGACATGACGCTTCAAGCGAAACTGGCGCGCGTGCTGCAAGAAAAACAATTTGAGCCCATGGGCGCACATCACGCCCAGAAGTTGGAAGTGCGGGTAACGGCCGCCGCCACAAGCGATCTGGAGCAAGAAGTCGCGGCCGGGAGATTTCGCGAGGACCTGTTCTATCGCCTGAACGTCATTCCACTGCACCTGCCGCCGCTTCGAGAGCGCGGCACGGACGTTCTTCTCTTGGCCGAAGCCTTCCTCAGTCATTTTTGCGCGACTCACGAACACAAAGCCCTGATGCTCTCCTCCGAGGCCCAGAATATCCTCGTGCGCTATCCGTGGCCGGGAAATGTCCGGGAGTTGGAGACGGCCATGGAACGGGTTTGCGTCACCGCGGGCGGCGTGATCGGTCTGGAGGATTTGTCCGAAAAACTCCGGGGCAAAGTGGGAAAAGTCGCCGTTTCCCCAAGGAGTTCCGGGGGGCTGCAACAAGTGGGCTTCGTTTGGCCTCAATTGGCTGATCTTCAGGCTCAAGGTATGGGCCTTAAGGAATTTTTAGATGAAATCGAAACCCGGCTGCTGACTGAGGCGCTTGCACAAGCCAAAGGAGCGCAAAGCCAGATGGCCGAACTCTTCAAAATAAAGCGGACAACGCTTATCGAAAAGCTCAAGAAAAAGAAATTGTCCTGAGCCGGGAATATAGAAGGAGAGCGCATGGATAATGAAGCCGTTTCCCGGCAGGACGTTGCTCTTGGCGGTTATTGGCGTCGTTTCTGGGTCTTTATGATCGACATGTTCTTGCTTGGCGTTGTGGGCAATATCATCGGCTATACATTTCAGAACAGGCTGATTGCTCTTGGAGACTGGGGGCGGTTCATCGGCTGGGCGATTTTCCTTGTCTATTTCCTGCCGCTGGAGAGCGCCTGGGGAGGCGGGAGAAGCCTTGGCAAGCGGATGTGCGATTTGAAGGTCGTTGGCGCGAACAACGAGCCGCCAAGCGTTTTGCGCAACCTTGCACGCACCATGGTGTTAGCGGCTCTTTTCTTTTTAAATGGGACTTCTTTCGCCGGAGGCGGTTCTGATGGGCTGACATGGTGGACGATAGCGTCTTCCTTCCTCTTTTGCCTGATTGTTTTCGGCGGGATAGCCGCGTTTGCGTATCTTTGGCTGTTTACTCGCAAATCCAAACAACTCCTGCACGATTTGGCGTCAGGCACCGTTGTCGTCCGTGCATCCTCCGAGCGTGCCCCGATTGTCGCCACCGCGCGCATCCATAAAAAATTTGTCATCGGCATCCTGTGTGTCTTGGGAATTATTCTTCCTTTGCTGGGGTTGTACGCGGCGAAGCAAATACACGTTCAAAACGCCTTCTCGAAAATGGTTGCTGCTCAAAAAGAGATTCAAAAATTTTCCGAAATACGCTCTGCTTCTGTAGTGGAAAATCGTACACATACGGTCATCAGCACGAAATCCGTAGCGCCCGATACCATATCAATGAACATTGTGGCCATCCTCAATCAGATACCAGCCGATCCGAAACAGGAGAGCGTCCGGCTGGCCTCGAAAGCGATACCGTTCCTCAAAATCGCGGACGACATGCCTGTCGCGGTGACTGTTCGTTGGGGCTATGATTTGGGGCTTGCCAGAATGACCCACTTCATAAGCAGCGTGCATACCGCCAGAGAATGGATGGAAGCGGTCTCCAGTGGGCGGCTACCTGATGAGGCGACCCTACACTCAAAAGCTGTTTCCCTCTAGGGAGTTGTTACTTGAACGGCTCAGATTGACTTGGCGGCTTTGCCCGACGCATGCGCCGGACAAAGCCGCCAAGCAAAAGAGGGTGTCCAGAGGGCGAAGCCCTTTGGCGGGGTGCAGGGGCAGCGCCCCTGCTCTTATTTACCGGCGGTCGCGCCTATCGCCGCCGCGTCCGCCGCCTCTGCGGTCGCCGCCGGGGCGGTCGCCGCGCGGGCGCGAGGGAGCGGCGAAGTCGGCCAGGTCTATGGTCTCGCCCTGTTCCTCAAGAAGCACCGCCTTACGGGACAGGCGAATACGGCCGTTCGGCTCCACGGCGATGACCTTCACTTCCAGGTCCTGCCCCATGGCCACAACGTCGGAGACGTTCTCCACCCGGTTCACGTCCAGTTGGGAGACGTGGACGAGTCCTTCCAGGCCGGGCAATATTTCGACCACTGCGCCGCAATCAATGATCTTCTTGACCTTGCCCATATAATTGCGGCCCACGTCGGCCTTCTGGTCGTAGAACAGCACCATTTCCTTGGCGCGCTCCATGGATTCCTGCGTGGGGGCGAAGATGGAGATCTTGCCGGAGTCGTCGATGTCGATGGACGCGCCGGTGGCGGCGGTGATGGCCTTTATGACCTTGCCGCCTGGGCCGATCACTTCACGGATTTTTTCGGGATTGATCTCGACCACGGCGAGCTGCGGGGCATAGGGCGAGAGTTCGGTGCGCGGTGCGGACAGCATGGCGTTCATTTTGCCTAAGATGCCAAGTCTGGCCTCACGCGCCTGGTGCAGGGCGCGGCGCATCACCTCGCCCGGAATCCCGGTGATCTTGATGTCCATCTGGATTCCGGTGATGCCGTCGGCTGTGCCCGCCACCTTGAAGTCCATGTCGCCCATGGCGTCCTCGTCGCCCAGGATGTCGGTGAGGATCAAGTACTCATCACCTTCCTTGATGAGCCCCATGGCGATGCCCGCCACTGGGGCCTTGATGGGCGCGCCCGCGTCCATGAGCGACAGGGATGCGCCGCATATCGTGGCCATGGAGGAGGAGCCGTTGGATTCCATCACTTCCGAGACCACGCGCAGGGTGAAGGGAAACTCCTCGCCCGCGGGCAAGACCGGCAGGATGGAGCGTTCGGCCAGAGCGCCGTGGCCGATGTCGCGGCGCGACGGGCCGCGCAGGGGTTTGACCTCGCCCACGCAGAAGGGCGGGAAATTGTAGTGGAGCATAAAGCGTTTGGCCACTTCGCCGTTTAAGGTCTCGATGCGCTGCTCGTCGCCTGTGGAGCCGAGCGTGGCCACGGCCAGGACCTTGGTCTCGCCGCGCGCGAAGATGCAGGAGCCGTGGGTGCGCGGCAGAACGCCCAGCTGGATCTCGATGGGCCGCACGGTCGTGGTATCGCGGCCGTCAATGCGCGTACCGGCGGCCTTGATGTGGGCGCGCATGGTCTTCTTTTCCATGGCCTCGAAGATGTCGCCCGCTTTGGAGGCCACGTCCTCGTCGGGAAAAGCGGCCTTGGCGGCCTCTATGGCCTTGGCCCGGACACCCTTACGCGCTTCACGGCGGGCCATTTTCTCCTTGATGAGAAGGGCTGGCTCGATATCATTGGCCACGGCCTTTTCCACCACGGCCTTGAGGGTCTCGTTCTCCACAGGCGGCGTGAACGCCGTCTTGGGTTTGCCGGCTTTTTCGCGCAGCTCTTCTTGCAGCTCAATGAGCGGCTGGACCGCTTTGTGCCCCCATTCCAGGGCATCCGCCAGAAGATCCTCGGACACGAACCGGCCGCCGCCCTCGACCATGACCACGGCGTCCTTGCTGGCGGCAAAGGTCAGATTGAGCGAAGACGCGTCCCGCATGGCGGTGACGGACGGATTCAGCACGAACTGGCCGTCAATGTAGCCCACGCGGCCGCCCGCGATGGGGCCCAGATACGGAATGGAAGAAATATGCAGCGCGGCCGAAGCGCCCGTCACGGCCAGAATGTCGGGATCGTTTACGCCGTCGGCGGAAAGCACTGTGGCGATAAGCTGTACCTCGTCGCGGTATCCCTTGGGGAAAAGCGGACGGTTGGGACGGTCAATCAAGCGGCTGGTCAGCACTTCCCTTTCCGAAGGCCTGCCGATCTCACGGCGAAAATACGAACCGGGGATGCGGCCCGCCGCATAGGACATCTCCCGGTATTCGACCGTAAGCGGGAAGAACCCTTTGTCAATTTCAAGCGTCTGAGAACACACCGTGACCAGAACCACAGTGCCGCCGCACTGGACATAAACAGCGCCGTCGGCCTGATTGGCCAGGCGTCCTGTTTCCAAAATAATCGGATTCTGCCCCACCGTGCGTTCGATGCGGACAGTTTTGTCAAAAAGACCCATACAATACCCTCTTCTGTTGTTGGTTTGGGCCTTCCCGGACGTGACAAGCGCGCAAGGGGCCAGGAGCAAAGGCTCCCGGGCGCTGGCGCGCGGATAACGTCAAGGATGGCCATACCAGAGAGGACTCCGCCCTCTCTGGACTCTTCCGCCAAAGGGCTGGCGCCCTTTGGAATCCCTTCTTAGCTTCGCGTAAATGGCCGGGGCAAAGCCCCGGCCACTGTGCTACTTGCGGATGCCAAGCCGCGCGATCAGCGCGCGGTAACGCTCAATGTCTTTGTTTCTCAAATAATTGAGTAGCTTGCGGCGCTGACCGACCAGCTTCAAGAGCCCTGTGCGGGAGTGGAAATCCTTCGCGTGGACCTTGAAATGGCCGGTGAGGTAGTTGATGCGGTTGGTCAAAAGCGCCACTTGCACCTCCGGGGAGCCGGTGTCCCCCTCGTGCGTCTTGTACTCGTCGATGACTTGCAGCTTATTTTCAGCCGTCATGACCACAGCGGTATCCTCCGTTTCGTTTGTTGTGGGGCACGATTGCCCGGGGGCGTCAGGCGAGGTTCAGTCCTCGCAGGATCGCCCAACGCCTCGCGCCATCCAGGTCCTGGGGTTCGGCCAGGGCCACCGGCAGGCCATCCGCACCAACGAGCATAACCCGTGTGTCCGGTCCCGGCAGTTGCGCAAGCGTCAGGCGTTTGCCTTCCCGCACCATCTGGACTTGCGGCTGCGTGAGCGCAAGCTTCGGCCAGTGGGGCAGGGCGCTGGTCAGCGCAATCAGCCGGGCGGCCAGCCGTTCGGGGTGTTCCAGAAGTTCGTCCAAAGAGACGGCTTCACTGATCCCGAAGGGATGGCTTAGTTCCCGTGTGAGACTAGTCAGGTGCGCCCCGCACCCAAGTCGCGTCCCCAGGCTGTGGACCAGGGAGCGCACATAGGCGCCGGGGCTCACTCTCACTCGGAAATTTACAAGCGGAAGCTCGATATGGAGCGTTTCCGCATTAAAAACTTGTACCGGTTTCACGACAACCGGCGTTTCCTCGCCTTTTCTGGCCTTCTTGTAAAGGCGCTGGCCCGCCACCTTCACCGCCGAATAGGGCGGAATCTCCTGGGTGGTCATTTCCTTCCAAGAGAGGACGGCCTCTTGAACCCGCTCCCCACCGAGATGTTCCCAGGGCGCTTGGCCCGTGATCTGGCCTTGGGCGTCGAAGGTATCGGTGGTTTGGCCCAGGCGAAACTGGCCTGTATAGACCTTTTCACCCTCGGTGACAAAACCGGCGAGCTTCGTGGCTTCACCCAAAAGAACCACTAACACGCCCGTGGCCATGGGGTCGAGGGTTCCGGCGTGGCCGATTTTGCGCTGCCCAAGCCTGTGCTTGACGATCTCCAGGCAGCGCGCCGAGGTCGGTCCCTTGGGCTTGTCCAAGACGAGTACGCCGTGCATCTGGGGGAGGCCAAAGGATTTGGCAGAGTCACCAGCAACCAATGGCATAAAATATCCTAAAGCGTTACCTGGGCGCAAGAGCTGATTTTGAGCGCGTTTTACGCCCGGAGCGCACTTTCAAGGGCCGCGATGACGCGGGGTTCCATGTCCTCGATGGAGCCTTTGAGCGTGGCCCCGGCCGCGCCCGTATGCCCGCCGCCGCCGAACGCCGCCGCCACAGGCTGGATATTGACCCCCGAAACCGAGCGCAAAGACAGTTTTAAGGTCCCAGGCTGATCTTCACGCAAGAGTTGCGCCACCTGGCAGCCCTTGAGATGCAGGACGAAGTTGGTCAGCCCTTCGCAGTCCGCGCCTGTGGCCCCAAGCCGCGCGAATTGCCCGGCGGTGATATGGATGACCCCAAGCCGCCCGTCGAAATGCAGCGCAAGTCCGGCTAAGGCCTCTCCCCAGAGTTTGAAACGGGTCAGAGACCATTGATTGCGGATGAGTTCGTTGACTGTGCCTGGTTCCACTCCCAGACGCACGATGCGCGCCGCCATTTCCATGCAGGCGGGGCTGGTGTTGTCAAAGGAAAAATTGCCCGTGTCCGTTACGATGCCGAGATAGAGAGCCACGCCCAGGGGCCCGGCAAGTTCGACGCCAAGGGCGTCGGCCAGCATCCCAACCATCTCGCAGGTGGAGGAGCGGCCCGGCAGGACCCAGTTTCTGGCCCCCCACAGGGAATTGGCCACGTGATGATCCACCACCATGGTCGGATGCTTGGCCATGAGAGCCTTGAGCGCTTCGCCGCCTCTGCGTTCGTCTCCGCAGTCCAGGGCGATGATCCAGTCAAAGCCGTCCTGGGGAAGTTCAGCGCGTATCGGCGAGGGAAGCGCAAGCCAGGAAAAATGCGGTGGAAGCCCGGAAGCGTTATAGAGAACGGCCTCTTTACCAAGCGCGGTGAGCAGATGCCCCATGGCGGCCATAGAGCCTACGGCGTCACCGTCGGGGTTGACGTGCGAGGCCACCAAAAACCGTGACCCCTCCCGGATGGCGTCTTGGATGTCACGCATCGGTGCGGCCATAGACTATGGCCTCCAAAAAATTATCGTACTCAAAGCGCAGATCCGGCACGAATTTCACCTTGATGCGCCGCCCAAGATTTGACCGCAGGAACCCTTTGGCCTGATAGAGCGCATCCTTAACTTCCTTTATCCGCTCCTCATCGCCATGCAGCGTATAATACACCGTGGCCACGGACAAATCCGCATTGATCCTCACGCCGCTTATCGTCACCAGTTCCAGGCGCGGGTCGGCAATGTCCTCGGCCAGCATAAGCGCCAGCTCACGCATGATCTGGTCGGCCATGCGGATGGAGCGGCGGGAAGGGCCTTCGTCTCGATGGGGCATGCGACTACTGTCCTATAAGTTCTATGTCGTCGTATATCAGTTCCGCTTCGTCGGCGGCAACGACCATGTTGAGCGCCTTTTGCAGGAGCCCTTGCGCGTGTCTGGCGTCCGGACTCACGGTGACGGCGGCCAGCACGAGCGAGTCGAGCGTGTCCTGGTTGGCCACTTCGCTGACAGCCACATTGAAGGTGTTACGCAGTTTCATCTTGATGCGCTGCGCCACTGCCCGCTTGCCTTTGAGGGAATCGTTGCCGTGCAGGCGGTATTCCAGAGTGAGAAGGCCTATTATCATGGCGCGGTACGGGCGTGGCCTAAAGACGGCCACGCCCTTGGGAAACTATTCCAGGGTAGCTTTTTCTTCCACGGTTTCAAAGGCTTCGATAACGTCGCCGGCCTTGATGTCGTTGAAGTTCTCAAGTCCCATGCCACATTCGTAGCCTTTGGTGACTTCCTTCACGTCGTCCTTGAAGCGCTTTAAGCTGGCGAGCTTGCCGGTATAGACCACCACGCCGTCGCGCAGGAGGCGGATTTGCGCGTTGCGGGTGATCTTGCCGTCCAGGACGCCGCAGCCGGCGATAAGTCCTATACGCGGCACGCTAAACGTCTGGCGCACCTCGGCTTGGCCCAGATACTGTTCTTTGAGGACCGGGGCCAGCATACCGGTCATGGCCGCCTTGATTTCGTCCACCAGCTTGTAGATGATGTCGTAGAAGCGCAGATCCACGTTCTCGCGTTCGGCGGTCTCTTTGACCTTGACCGAGGGACGGACGTTGAACCCGATGATGACGGCCCCGGAGGCGGCGGCCAAAAGCACGTCGGACTCGGTGATGGCACCGGTTCCGGCGTGGATGACGCGTATTTTGACCTTTTCGCCGGAGAGTTTGTTCAGGGCCTCGGTGATGGCCTCCTGGGAGCCCTGGACATCGGCCTTGAGGACGAGTTTCAGTTCCTGGGCCTCGGCCTCGGCGCGCGAGGCCAGGAAGGTCTCAAGCGTCAGCTTGGTGGCCTTGCCCAGTTCGCGCTCGCGCTGTTTGGCCATGCGGGTCTCGGCGATGCGCCGGGCGACCTTTTCGTCCTCCACGCAGCTAAAGACCTCGCCCGCTTCGGGCACGCCCTCAAAGCCTTGCACCTCAACGGGGATGGCGGGACCGGCGCTTTTTATCTTTCTGCCCTGGTCATCGAACATGGCGCGCACATGCCCGGAGAAAAGCCCGCACACAAATGCGTCACCCTGGTGGAGCGTTCCATCCTCAATGAGTACCGTGGCCACCGGGCCGCGCCCTTTGTCGAGCTTGGCTTCAACGATGTGGCCCTTGGCGCGCTTGTCCGGGCTGGCCTTGAGTTCCAGCACCTCGGCCTGCAGAAGGATCATCTCCAGAAGCTCATCCAGGCCGGTTTTCTGTTTAGCCGAGACGTAGGCGTAGATGGTTTCGCCGCCCCAGTCTTCGGGCACGAGCCCGAGTTCGGCCAGTTCGCGCTTGACGCGGTCGGGCTCCGCGCCCGGCTTGTCAATCTTGTTGACGGCCACGACAATGGGTACACCGGCGGCCTTGGAGTGGTTTATCGCCTCGCGGGTCTGGTCCATCACACCGTCGTCGGCGGCCACCACCAGGACCACGATGTCCGTCACCTTGGCTCCGCGGGCGCGCATGGCGGTAAAGGCCTCGTGGCCAGGGGTGTCCAGGAACACCACGTTGCCGCGCGGCGTGGCCACGTGGTAGGCGCCGATGTGCTGGGTGATGCCTCCAGCCTCGCCCATGACCACGTTGGTGGAGCGGATGGCGTCCAAAAGCGAGGTTTTGCCGTGGTCCACGTGGCCCATGATGGTCACCACCGGGGGCCTGGGCTCAAGATGTTCAGGCTGATCGGCGACCGGAGCTTCAAGGAATTGCTCCTCGTCAAAGCCGACCTTTTCCACTTCGTAGCCGAACTCGGCGGCCACCAGCACGGCGGTCTCATAGTCCAAAGACTGGTTGATGGTGGCCATCATGCCCATGGAGAGAAGCACCTTCATAAGATCTTGGGCTTTCAGGTTCATCTGGCGGGCCATTTCGGCCACGCGGATGGCGTCCTCCATGCGGATTTTGCGCTTGACGGCCTTTTGCGGCTGAGCCTGGGCCTGAGCGGCCATGATCTGGGCCACCTGGTCCACGCCTTTCTTTTTCTTAGGATGTTTGCCACCGCGTCCGGTGCGGTCCTGAATCTCGCCGATGTGTTTTTTACCGCCGCGCCCGCTCCTGTCGCCATCAGAGGCCGCGGCTCCAAACTCGACCACGCGCTTGTCCTTACGGCCGCGCTTGCGGTCTTCGGATTCGGGGGCCGGAGGGGTTGGCGCGGTGCCCAGTCCTGGGCCACCCGGACGGGGGCCGCCAATCCGGGGAGCGCCTGGGCGCTGTCCGCCAGGGCCGGCGGGGCGGGGACCGCCAGGACCGGAGGGCCTGGGCGCGGATACCGTCTGACGGGGTTGCGGCGCGCGCGCTTCGGGCATGGAGATGATGCGCACCTGCGGCGCGGCGGGTGCTTCGCGTTTGGCCTTCTTACCCTTTTTGGACGGCGCGGAGGAAGTGCCTTCTCCTTCCGGTTCGCCCTGTTCAGCCTGTCCGGCCGCTTCCTGGATTTCGGCGGCTTCGGACGCGTCTTGCGGGGCTGAAGTTTCAGCGTCGGCCGCGGCTTCAGCCGGAGCTTCCTGGGTTGCCTGGATAAATTCATGTTCAAAGACTACCGGGAGCTCTTCTGGCTCTATCTCCGGCTTGATCTCGGCTTCCGGCTGGGAGATGATGCGCGCGGGGGGTGTTTCCACGGTGCGGCGGCGCGTTTTGGGCTTTTTGGCCGGGGCGGCGGGAGGGGTCTCTTCTTCGCCGGTTTCCGGGGTGCCGGGGGCGATGGAAGCGGCTTCGGGAGCCGGCTTGGCTTCCACCGTGGCCACGCTTGCCCGGCGGCGGCGGACCACCACTCCAGGCTGTGACTGGCTCTTGACCACCTCGGATTTGGCAAGGCCGTGGCTTATCTTGGCGCGTACCAGTTCTATCTGGTCTTCCTCCAAGGTGGCCATGTCGCTGGAGACCCTAAAATCGAGTTCCCGCAGGGCCTGATAGATGTCCTTATTGCTGACCTTCAGTTCTTTGGCCAGGTCGCGGACCCTAAGCTTCGTCACGTTTGCCTTCCCCCTTGGCTTTCCTCGCGATTTGCGCGCGCTTCGGGAATTTGGCCTTGCAGGCCTCACCCGGACAACAATAATAGCCCCGCCCTGGCAGGGTGAACGCCGCGTCCGGCGTCAAGCCGTCCTGCCAGACGTGGCGGGTCAATTCCTGTTTTAAGAACCGGTTCCGGCACACAATGCAGCTGCGCACCGGCCCCTGGCCTTCATTATTCTTCAATCGGCTCATCAGGCGCGGCCTTCGCATCGGGCGCGGTTTGCGCGGTTTCTTCTTCCGTGGCGGGCGCGGGCATGAGAAGCCGTATGGCCGCGCGCAAGTCGCTCCGTTTGGCCGGGGTCATGCCCTCGATGCGGTCCAGTTCCTCATCGGTTGCCTCGGCCAGCTTGGCCACAGTGTCGAACCCGGCGTCCAGGAACTTGTCCATGCTCATCTCGGCCACCGAGGCGAGCTGTTCAAAGCCCGCGCGCGCGGCGTTCATCTCGCCGTAGCGCGACTCGGTGAAGATATCTATCTTCCAGCCCAAAAGCTTGGCGGCCAGCTTCACGTTCTGGCCTTTGCGGCCAATCGCCAGGGTGAGCTGATCGTCCGGGGTGACCACTTCCAGGGTTTTCTCGTCCTCATCCACCATGATGCGGGTGACGCGCGCCGGAGAGAGCGCATTGGCCGCGAACGTGGCGATTTCCGGATGCCAGACCACGATGTCTATGCGCTCGCCGTGCAGTTCCTGCACGATGTTCTGAATACGCGAGCCGCGAACGCCCACGCATGCGCCCACCGGGTCCACGTCCCGGTCTTTGGAGGACACAGCCACCTTGGCCCTGGAGCCCGGATCGCGCGCCACGCCAAGGATGCGCACCGTGCCGTCTGAGACTTCGGGCACTTCACGCTTAAAGAGCGCCGCCATATAATCCGGGTGCGTGCGGGAAATGATGATTTGGGGTCCGCGCCCGCTGGGCAGCGCCTCGATGATGAAGGCCTGCACGCGGTCGCCGCGCTTGAAGCGTTCGCGGGGGATCTGCTCCTCTTTGGGGAGCATGGCCTCGGTGCGGCCCAGGTTGATGATCCAGCCGCCCCTGTCGCGCCGCTGCACGATGCCGGACACGATCTCGCCTTTGCGGTCCTTGTATTCCTCGTAGATGATTTCCTGCTCGGCGTCGCGCATGCGCTGGATGATCACCTGCTTGGCCGACTGCGCGGCGATGCGCCCCAGGTCTTCGATATTCACCTTAAATCCCAACTCATCGTCCATCTGGACGTTGGGATCAACCTGGCGGGCGTCTTCCAGGGAGATCTCGGAGAGGGGATCTTCCACCTCGTCCGTCACGATCTTGAATTGGAAGACTTCGATTTCTCCGGCCTCGTCATTGTAGCTGACTTCCATGTCCATGTGGTCGCCGTATTTGCGGGCGACCGAGGAGCGCACCGCTTCCTCTAAGGTGTCAATGAGCAGATCGCGGTCGATGCCGCGGTCTTTGCTGATCTGGTCAATGGCTTTGCGAAGCTCCATGCCCATGAGGGTGTCCTCCGGAGCCGCTACTCTTCATCAGAGGAGGCGGCTTTGTCTCTCTTGGAAATATGTTTCTTTCTGGCTTTTACTTTCAAGTCTTCGGGCGTTTCGAAACGGTAAACAGCCTTGGCCTTGGCCACCTGGCTCCAGGGCAGGCTCGCAGGGACGCCCTCGCACGTGACAATTAGGGCGTCATCTTCCACAGCGGTCAGGGTTCCCTTGAACCGTTTGCGGCCTGACATCGGCTGGGCGAGCGTCACATCCAGTTCGCCGCCTACGTATGGCGCCAGCTGGGAGAGTTCAAAAAAGCGCCGTTCAAGCCCGGGGGAGGAGACCTCCAGATGGTAACTCGCAGCGATCAAATCTTCCACATCCAGGGCTGTGCCCAGCTGGCGGCTGACACGGGCGCAATCCTCGACATCCACGCCGTTTGGGCCGTCAATAAATACCCGCAGGGCGGCATAACCGCCTTCGGAAGCGCCGAATTCAAGCCCCCACAGAGAGAGTCCAAGGCTCTCAAGGTAGGGTTCGGCCAATTCCCGAATCCGGGCGAGCGCTTTTGCGTTGTCCTGAGTCATACGTAAAAAAGTAAAAAAAAGGTGGACCGAACCGATTGGCCCACCCCTGTTCCCGCTGACGCTTGCGCGCCCGCGGCATGAGGATTTCTTTGGAGCGGGCGACGAGATTCGAACTCGCGACACCAAGCTTGGGAAGCTTGTACTCTACCAACTGAGCTACACCCGCTCGCAACGACGAGATATTAGGGAGATAGGGGCGTTTGTCAAGCGTTTTTGCGCGTCATAAGCTCGGCCACGCGAACGGCGTTGGCCTGCCAGGTGGACCATTGGCCGCAATCGAACGACGGGCGGCCTCGCCCAATTTTCGGCGCAATTCTTTGTCGGTGATGAGCCGGGCCACGGCCTTGGCACATTCTCCAAAATCCCCTGGAGGAAAAAGAAGCGCCTCGTGTCCATGGCGCACCACTTCCCGGATGTTCCCCTGATCGGGGGCCACGACGGCCTTGCCCGCCGCCAGGTACTCAAAGAGCTTCATGGGCGAGGCATACGCCGTGGCCGCCGGCTGCAAGGCTATTTCCATTTGGCCAAGACAGGCGAAGAGCCGCGTCCGGTCGACGGGGCCAGTGATGGTCACCTGGTCGGCAAGAGAGCGCTCGCGGATGATGCGCAGGAGGTTTGGCCTGGCCGGACCGTCGCCCACGAGAAGAAGCTTGGCGCGTGTGCGGAAAACACCATGGTCGTCCAGAGCTTCGATCATTTCGGCAAGCCCGTGCCAGGGCCGAAACCAGCCCGCGAATCCAAGCACGGCTCCTGCGGGCATGTCCCGGCCAGACGGCGGGATGTCCCGGTATTCTTCCGGATTCACCCCATTGGGCATGACCACGATGGACTCCGGTTTGGCCCCTTGTTCCACCAGCATGTTTTTTAACACAGCGGTTACGGCTATGCAGGTATGGGCATTGTTCACGGCAAAAGTTTCCATACGCTGCGCCAGAGTTTTCAGGACAAGCCCGCCATGTCGCGATTTCTCGTAGGCCAGGGGCGAGTTGACCTCCAGGGCGAGCGGAGCGCCCGTGAGCTTGGAGGCGAGAACACCGGAGATATTGAAAAGGCTGTGGCGTTCGTAGATGAATTGGGGGCGGTGAACGGCCACGGCCAAGACCAGCCGTACAAGCCCCGCCAGATTGTAGCCGAGTTCCAGCATCTCGTAGGCCAGGCGTGGCAGATGCTCCGCTGCGCGGCTGACGAATCCGGGGCGCGAAGGCTTGCCCACTTGTTCCGTGGCATGCAGGGCCACCTTGACCACTTTAAATCCCTGCGCCTCAAACGCGCGGCACATCTCCTGGACATGGATGCCCTGGGCATCCACCCCTTGCGTGCGGTGGTGATAGAGGACCACGGGTTTCGTCATCGCTCACACACCCGCGCAAAGAGATCCACATGGCGGCGGGCCACGGCGTCCAAATCATGCAGAGAGGCGGCCCGGCGAAGTTTATTTGGGTCGAAGCGGCGGTTCAGGGTTTGCGTAACACCCTCGGCCAAAAGTTCAGGCTCGTTTGAGGCGACCACAACCCCCAGGGATGGGTCCGCCAATGCTTCGGGGATCTTGCCGTCGCCTTGCTGCTGCCTGGCCAGGGCGCGCAGCGCGTAGCCCTCCGCCATGGCGGGATTTAAGGCGATGATGTCGGATGCGGTTTTTTCGGCCTGGGGCCACTTTTTTTCGGCCGTCTCGATTCTCAGGCGCTCGGAAAGTCCGGTCAGCCGGTCTTTTTGTTCAAGATCCTGGAGGGCCGCCATGATTTTTTGTCGTCGCCCTGCGCGGCCAAAAGCCGCGTTTTCAACACCAGAACCGGGAGGGCGTCTTTATTTACGGCCAGCGCCTGATCGAGCGTGCCTAGCGCCTCGGCGGTCATGTTTTGCTTTGCGTAAAACCCGGCCAGGTTGATGAACGCGGCTGGCTGCTTGGACGCGGTGGCGGCGATGTAATGCTCCTTCGCCTGCCCATACTTGCCCTGGCTGTCGTAGAGAGCGGCCGTCGCGGTGTTGGCCTCGGCGTCTTTTGGCGCGATTTTTAAGATTTTAAGGTACTCTTCCAGGGCCTTGTCCGGCTCTTTGTTCCCAATGAAAAAGCGGGCCAGCGTCCGATAGCCGCTCGTAAGCGTTGGATCGAGCGCCTGGGCCTTGGCGAACTTTTCCATGGCCTCGCCTTCATGCCCTCCAGCCCCAAGAAGAAGCGCTCCCTGGGCGCTCAAAGCCAGCACCTGGTCTTTGGGAGCGGCGTCTTTCGTCTCAAGCGCGGCCATGGCTTCGGGCAGTTTCCCCTCGCGGGCCAAAAGCGCGGCCAGGGACAATTCGGGTTCAAACATTTTCCCGCTTATGGCCACCGCTTTTCGGAACTCGGCCTCGGCCCCGGCCAGATCGCCCTTGGCGGACAGGATCGCGCCTTTTTTCAGATGCGCCGCGCCCGCCTGCGGCGAATCGTCCCTGACGGCGCTAAACTGGGTGAGGCTTTTGTCCATATCCTTTTTGCCAAGGTAAATGTCGCCCAACATGCTGTGGAGAAGCGGATCGTCCGGGGTGGTCTTCAGGGCCTTTTCCAGCACGGCGATGGCCTCGTCAGGACGGTTCGCCGCCATGTGCAGGCTGGCCATGAGCCTTTGGGCTTCTGTGAACCCCGGAGCGTTTTCCAGCACGATGCGAAGCGTGCTGACGGCGGATTCCACGTCCTTGGCGCGGGCAAAGGCCACGGCCAGAAAATAGGTGGTTTCAAGGTCCGGGCGGATGCGCAAGGCCTCCTGGAAACGGGGCACGGCCTTTGCGAACGCGCCCTTCTGAAAATCGATCAGCCCCTGAAGCTTGAACCCTTCGATTTCTTTCGGGAAATCCTGCATGAGACCCTCGGCGTCCCGCTCCACCTCGGCGGTTACGCCCTTGGTCTCCAGCGCAAGATGCCCGGCTTCGTATTTCGCTTTGTAATCATTGGGATATTTTGCGGCGATGGCCGTATAAGTGACGGCGGCGGCACTCTTGTCGCCCTGCTTCACCTGTATCTGCGCCAAAAGATGCATCCCGGCCTGATCGCCCGGATGCTTCGTCAAAAATTCGGCCAGGCGCGCTGGCTTCGCCCAGATTGGCAAGGCCCAGTTCGGCCTCCACCAGGCCCAGCCCGGCCTTTATTCTGTCGGGATTTACTTCCAGCGCGCGCTTGTAATCGCTCTCGGCCGTTCCCAGATCGTTGCCGGCCATGTGGGCCTGGCCCAGCGCTTCCCACCCTTCGGGGGACTTAGGAAAATCTTTAAGGAAGGCCTCAATATCAGCCGTGGCGGCCTCGACATTCCCTTGCGCCAGCCTGGCCTTGCCCAGCAAGAGCCGGGTCCTGGCTGGAGCATGGCCCCCATCCATCAGGCTCTGCGCTTCTTTTTCGGCCTCTTCGGGCTTGCCCGTCTCCAGATAGGCCCGCACCAGCTCGAAACGCGCCTCTTCATCCCCAGGATTCTTCTCCACGAGGCTCTTGAAAATGACGGCCGCGCCCTTGGCGTTGCCTTCGCGCATGTATTTGGCGGCCTCACGCATCAGGTCTTGCCGGGTTTCGCCGCGGCATCCGGCAAAGACCAGAGACAGCGCGGTCATAAGGAGAATACTGTACAGCGTGGGCTTTCGCATGGACCACTCCTCACAGAACCATGGTCTTCACGGCTCTTAATCGGGAGTAGAAGCCAATCGGGGAAAAGGGAGAATGGGGGCGGCCCCGTAATCACGCTTAGGGGAATCCGCCAGGAGGGCAACGCCCCCCTTCTTACATGATTTTGCTGAGGAAGGCCTTGATGCGCGGCTGTTCGCAGCCGTCGCCGAAGAACTTCGCGGGCGGGTCGGCCAAGAGAATCCGGCCGGACTCCATAAAGGCCACGGTATCGGCCAATTCGCGGGCGAACCCCATATTGTGCGTCACGATGACCATGGTCATGCCTTCCAGGGCCAATGTCCGTATGGCCTCGAACACCTCGCCCACCAGTTCCGGGTCCAGGGCGGAGGTGGGTTCGTCAAAGAGCATGAGCTTGGGCTGCATGGCCAGCGCCCGCGCAATGGCCACACGCTGCTTCTGGCCGCCGGAGAGCGTGGCCGGAAAGCGCCCGGCCTTGTCTCCCATGCCCACCTTCTCAAGCATGGCCAGGGCCATCTCTTTCGCCTCGGCCTTGGAGCGCCCAAGCACCGTGACCGGCCCCTCCATCACGTTGCCCAGGGTCGTCATGTGCGGAAACAGATTGAACTGCTGAAACACCATCCCGATCTGCGTTCTCAGGGCGCACAAACGCTTGTGGGAATCAAGAACCAGCCGTCCATCCTGCTTTCTGTATCCGGCGGCCTTGCCTTCAAAACGGATTTCGCCCGAATCAATGGTCTCAAGGAAGTTCATGGCCCGCAAAAGCGTTGATTTGCCCGATCCCGATGGGCCTATTATCACCACTTTCTCGCCGCGCCGCACGGACAGGCTCACGTCGTCCAACGCGGCCTGTTCGCCGAAGCGTTTGCGTAGTCCCACGCACTCGATGGTGGGTTCAGCGATTTTCATAGATGCCCACCCGCGCCTCGATGCGTTCAAACACAAACGTGAACACCGTCGTAAAGAACAAATAAATCATGCCCGCGAGAATGATGGCCGTGACATTGAAATACGTATTGAACATCTGATCCGCCGCGCGCATGAGTTCCACCATGGCGATGGTGGAGACCAGGGCCGTGTCCTTTATGAGCGCGGTAAATTCGTTGGCGATGGGCGGGATGAGGCGCTTATACGTCTGCGGCACGATGACCCGGCGCATGGCCTGGCCGTAGCTCATGCCCAGGGCCTTGGCCGCTTCCATCTGACCCGCCGGGATGGACTGGACCCCCGCCCTGATAATCTCCGCCAGGTACGCGGAATAATTGACGCCAAGCCCGATAAGCGCGGCCGTCAGGGGCCGTAGCGTAATCCCCAGCGCGGGCAGCCCGTAATAAATGAAAAAAAGCTGCAGCAGAAGCGGCGTGCCCCGAAACAGCCAGATGATAAACCAGCACGGAGCGCGCAGCGCCCTAAGCGAACTTATGCGCCCCAGCGCAATGATAAGTCCCCCCACAGGCGACACCGCGATGGTGCAGCACACGAGCAGGAGCGTCATAAGCGCCCCGGACAAAAGCGACGGCAGAAAGCGTTTGCAGTCCGACAAAAACCGTTCCCACGCGGGCATCCTGTCGCGCTCAATGGACGCGATAAGATTGCGGGCCTCGATATGCTGGCTGAAATGCTCCAACACTTCCTTCGCCGCCGCTATAGCGCCGTCGTAATCTTTCTCGGCGAGCCGCAGCCTGGCCACCTGCATCCGCGCGTTGGCGAAAAGCCCCGCGTCGTCCTGGCCCTCGGCCGGAGGCGGAACCTTCAAAAACGCCGCCTCGGCGTCCTGCAGGCGTCCCTCGGCCATGGCGTCCCGGCCCTGACGCATATACGTTTCAGGGCTTTCGTCAGCTCTGACCGATGAAGCCGCGCCTACCGTCAACACCGCTATCGCCAGCGCGACGTAGAGCCATCGCCAGGGCCAGAGGGCGCTGCCCTCTGGCCCAACGCTTACGTTTACCATTTTTTGGGGTTGGTGATGTCTTCGCCGAACCATTTGACGCTGATCTTTTTCATCGTGCCGTCGGCGACCATCTGGTTCAAGGTCTTTTGGACCATGTCGCGCAGGGCCGCGTCGGCCTTGCGGAACCCGACGCCGAACGGCTCTTTGGTGATGAAGTGGGGCAGTATCTTGTACTTGCCGGGGTTCGTGGACACGAAGTAGCGGCCGGACACGTTATCGATCACCACGGCGGCCAGGCGTCCGGAGTCGAGATCCAGGAAGGCTTTGGGGTTGGCGTCGTATTCTTTGACGTCGGAGGGCGCCACGGGGAGCTTCTTGACCGCTTCCACGGCGGAGGAGCCTTTTTGCACGCCGATCACCTGTTTGCCGAGATCCTTGAGGGTTTTTACCGTGCTGTCCATTTTAACGACCACGATCTGGCCGTCCATGATGTAGGGCTTGGTGAAAAGAACCTGCTGTTCGCGTTCCGGGGTGATGGTCATGCCGTTCCAGATGCAGTCGAACTTTTTGGCGTCCAGGGCCAGGATCACGCCGTCCCAGGCGGTGGGCTGCCAGGAGATTTTGATCCCCAGGCGGTGGCCCAGTTCTTCGGCCGCGTCGATATCGAAGCCGACGAGCTTGTTGTCGGCCTGGCGGAAGCCCATGGGCGGAAACGAATCGTCAAGGCCGATGGCGAGCGTTCCCGCTTTCTTGACCAGATTCCAGGAGTCGTCCCCGGCGGCGCGGGCGAAATGGGGCAGGCTTAGGAGAAGAAGGGCCAGAATGAGAGTCGTGATACGTTTCATGTGTCCTCCGAGGGTGATGATGGGGTGTCCGCACGAGCGGCAGAGGCCAAAAATTCCTATAAGATGGGGGCAATCGTGGCAAGAGATTCGTTAGCGGGGGGAGCCGATGCCGTGCTTGCGCATGAGTTCGTAGAAGGTGGGACGGCTTATGCCAAGCGACTGGGACGCCTTGACGATGTTGCCCGTGCAGTTTTTGAGCGCTTGGGCCACCATTTGGCGTTCCAGCTGGGAACGGGCGTCCTTTAAGGTTTTGGGAGGCGCGAGGAGGCCGGAGGTGGAGTCTTCGGCGTCCAGGGCGAGGTCTTCGGGCGCGATGCGGGAATTTTCGGCCAGAATGACGGCCCGGCGTATCTTGTTTTCCAGTTCCCGGACATTGCCGGGCCAGGGGTGCGAACTGATGAGATCGAGGGCCTGGGGCGAGAAATCCGTGACGGCGTTTGGGGCGTGCAGGGAGAGGAAATGCCGGGCCAGAAGCGTCGCGTCTTCGCCGCGTTCGCGCAAAGGGGGAAGCTCTATGGTGACCACCCCGATGCGGTAGTAGAGATTCTCCCGGAATTGTCCCCGCTGGATGGACTCTCTGATGTTGCGGTTGGTGGCGGTCAGCACCCGGACATTGACGGGGATGTTCGTTCGTCCGCCTACGCGCTGGATGGTCATCTCCTGGAGAAAACGCAGGAGCTTGACCTGGAGGGTGACGGGCAACTCGCCGATTTCGTCCAGGAAGAGGGTCCCCTTGTCGGCGTATTCCACTTTGCCCTGGACGGTATTGGTGGCCCCGGTAAAGGCCCCGCGCTCGTGGCCGAAGAACTCCGATTCCAGAAGATTTTCCGGGATGGTCCCGCAGTTGACGCACACCATGGACGCCTTGCGCCGGGGGCTTAGCCGGTGGATGGCCTGGGCCACCAGTTCCTTGTCCGTGCCGGACTCGCCGCGGATGAGTACCGGCGCATCCGACACGGCCACCTTGCGTATGATGGAAAAAACCCCGCGCATGGCCTCGCACTGACCGATAATGCCTGGAATCGCGGAGGGGTGGAGGGGAGTATCGAGGGGTTTTACGCGGCGCCCACGTTCGATGGCGTGGATATGAAACGCCCGGCCGATCATCACTTTCAGCTCGTTTAAGTCGATGGGCTTGCGGAAGAAGTCGTATGCGCCAAGCTCGACGGCCTGCCTGGCGTCGCCGGGGTCCTCGGAGCCGGTCAGCACGATGATCTTTGCGGCGGGGTTTTCGGCGAGCATTGCCGTAAGGCAGGAAAACCCCTGGGCGGCGTCCTCGGGGTGCGGCGGCAGGCCGAGATCGAGAGTGACCACCCCGGGGCGCTCGGCATGGAAGAGTTTCATGGCCTGGTTGGCATCGGCGGCGAAGTGGATGCGGTAGGGGGCGCTGGCCAGACCCCATTTGAGCTGCTGGCGGATGTCGGCATCGTCGTCAACGATGAGCAGGGCGGCGCAGGGCATTCCCGCTATTTCCACGCCGGGCAGATCGCCAAAAATCGCGCGTACCCCCTCCCGGACGAGTTCGTGGTCCTCGACCACCATCACCCGGATGTTCTTCATGGCGCGACCGTTTGCGGGTACACGATCTGGACGGGCACGGCGGACTGTTCCAGCACGCGCCGCGCCGTATCGCCAAGCCCCGCGGCGCTTCCCGGCTCCTTGTCCAGACTTTGCCCCCGGCTGGTCATCACGATAAGTGAGGCGTTCTCATCCTTGGCGGTCTTTATAATTTGCGCCGCCGCGTCGCCCTTGGCCAGGCGCACCGTGAGACTGGGGCAGCCGTTCAAGAGATTCGCGCACATGCCCTCAAGGGCATCGTGCGCCGCCTGTACCTCCCAGCCCTGAAACTCCTGAATACGCTCCGGGCTTGGGAAATTGCCGTAGGCCGGAAAATACGAACACAAATCCACGGCAACGTAGAGAACGACGATGCGGGCGTTTTGCTGCCGGGCCAGCGTCATCACCTGGGGAGCGGCCGCAAGCGACGCCTTGGAGAGGTCCGTCGGCCAGAGCAGAGTGGGTTCGTTCATGCTGTTTTTCTCCTCCACGCGGACGGAAACGGACAGGAGTCCACGCTGTCTCAAGCGTAGCACAGTTTGGGAGGCTGTCAAAAAGAATTGTAAAAAAGGCGGGGGAATCAGTTTTTGTCGAAATCCGGCGAACTTAAACCGCCCTGCGCTGTTTGCCAGCGGATAAGCGCTCCAAAGGCGTTGGCCTTAAAGCGCTTGTCGCGGGCGAACATCTCTTTCAGCCAGGTTTCAAAGTCGGCCCTGCGGGTCTTGCCCGCCGAGGGGCAGGGATTGGCCCAGACGGGCAGTCCCCACTGTCTGGCCGCGCGCTTGATGTGCTCTTTTTCCACCGTGATGAGCGGGCGCATCATCGTGAGACGTCCGCCAAAAAAAGGTTCGGCCGCGCTTAGGCCCCGCACCGCGCCGCCCTGGAAGAGATTCATGAAAAAGGTGACGGCCAGATCGTCGGCGTTGTGGCCGATGGCCAGATGGGTGAGATTGTAGCGCTCGCACAGCTGAAAAAGCCGGGTGCGCCGAAGCATCGCGCAGTAAAAGCATGGCGAGCCTTTACGGTTCTCCGGGGAATGGGCGCGTGGGCCGTGGCTTGTGACCTCGGCGTGCAGGGCCACGCCCTTGTGCGCGCACCATTCGATCAACGGGAGGTGGGAGGCCGGGTCAAAGCCGGGGTTTACGTGCAGGGCCAGGATGTCGAAGGCGAAGGGAACGATGCGCTGGCGCAGCCGCAGCGCGTTGAGCAAAACGAAGCTGTCCACCCCGCCGGAGACCGCCACCCCGACCTTGGCTCCGGGCGAAAGCATGGAAAGCTCCCGCATGATCTTGCCCGCCCGGCCGACGCAGACCTTCTGGGCAAAGGTGGATTTTTCCTGGTGGACGCGTTTTACGGGCATATAACTCTCATAAGGCGAGCGTCAGCTTCTTCCCCGCGCTTCCCGGCGTTTGATGGCCGCGGCGTTGCGCCTGCGGTCCTCATCGGTCTCAAGCGAGAGCGGCGCGGCGGGAGTGGGGCGTCCGTCGGCGCCCAGGGCCACAAAGGTGAGGTATGCCGTGGCGCTGTGGCGTATCTTGCCCGTCAGGAGATTTTCCGACTCCACCCGCACCCCGACCTCAAGCGAACAGCGCCCCACATAATTGACGCTGGCCTTAAACGAGACCAGCTCCCCCACCAAGGACGGAGTGAGAAAGCTCATGGAATCGATGGACGCGGTGACCACGTTGCAGCGGCAGTGGCGCATGGCCGCGATGCCCGCCGCCTGGTCCATGTTTTTCAGAATCACTCCGCCGTGGATCGAACCGTAGGGGTTGGTATCCTGCGGGAGCATGGCCACGCTCATCACGGCGCGGCTGGCTGAAACCGGCTTGGCGTGTTTTTTAAGTTCTTCCATAGAAATGTCTCCTTGAAAACGAGGCTTTCTGGCGCGCTTTATCAACCGGCGTCAAGGGGTTTCCGGCCCGTAAGAGCGGCTGCCGCTTCGCATCGCATCTGCCGCAATAGCTCCCCGGAGGCCTCTCCCAGATCGCGCTTGTCTTCGGGCAGCGTCACCGCGCGGATGGCCCGCAGGTCGCGCCGCGCCAGGGAAAGAAGATCGTCCGCGCCGTCGGCGGCAATGAGCTTGAACATGCGGGTGGTCAACCGTCTGGCCTCAAGGCGCATGAGCATATCCACGCGGGAGCCGGGACGCATCCCCGCATACGCGCTAAGGCGCATGTGTTCGCTGGCGGCCATGGCCCCGGCCTGGGTGAAGGCGGCCGGGAGCCTCAAGCGCATACCGAGGGTTCGGGCTGACACCGCTCCGGCTTCGTCGTGACCGTATGAGGTGGCCCCCTTGCCCAGATCGTGCGTAAGCCCCATCCAGACGAGCAGAGGGTCCGTGGCGAGGCGGTCCATGACCTCAAGCGTATGCCCGAACACGTCGTCATCGTGATAGGGAGCCGGTCCGGCCGGGACGCCCACGCAGGCCAGAACTTCCTCAAACCAGGGCGAAAGGCAGCCGGTCGTCCGCAACAGTTCCAGAAACCGCGAGGGCTTGGGCGCTCCCAGGGCTTTGACGGTTTCGCGCCCCACGCGCTCGGCGGCCTGGCCGGTCAAAAGGCGTGATGAGGCGGCCTCGCGCATCTGTTCCAATAGTTCCCCGCTCGCCCGAAAATCGGGGAACTGCGCCGCGAAGCGGGCGGCCCGGAACACCCGGACCGGATCGTCTCGCATGGAAGAGGGGGAGCAGGGGCGCAGCACCTTGGCCTCAATATCCTTAAGAGCCTGCGGGTGGGCGTGGAGCGCGCCCTTAACGTCTTGCGTCAGGGCGTTTATGGTCAGATCGCGAAGCGTGAGATCCGTTTCCAGGCTGCCGCCTCTTGGCCAGGCGTATTCGCTGCCGCCCGCGATGAACACGGGAAAGGACTTGCCCACCAGGCGCGCTGTGGGATAGCGCGCGAGAAACATCTCTTTGGTGGCATTTAAGACAAGATAGTCCCGGTCGGTGACGGGCCTGCCAAGCAGCATGTCGCGCACCGCGCCGCCAACCAGATGGATTTCCATGGAGGGTTTTGATTCGTGCCGAGCCATGACGATGATTTCTGTTTGCCCGCGTCCGGGATATTTTTGTGGGGCAACGGGCGCGCGGACCTTGCCGATCCTGTGACTCCTCAGACGCTTGCCGGGCTTCATCCGCTCTGGGCTGAGGATGCGCTTGAGCGCGCGCCGTGGCAAGAGCTTTTATCGGCCGGCGAGCCTTGGTGGTTTTCCAAGCGCCGCGCGGGGGGCAGGGTGGTGGTGTGCGGTCCCTGCGTGTCGTCTCTGGACGTGGCGCGGTTTTTCGCCGGACAAGGCAGGCTCGAAGCCTGGGATTCGGTCTTGGCCGTATCGCAGCGGGCCGGGCGCGGCCAGCTTGGGCGCTCCTGGGAGTCGCCGCCCGGCAACGTCTATGGGACGCTTGTTTTGCCCCCGGCTCCCAAAGAGTGGGACAGCCAGCTTTCCCTTCTTGTGGGTTTTTGCCTGGCCCGGTTTTTGCGCTCGAAAAATATCCCGGCCTTTATCAAATGGCCGAACGATCTTCTGGTGGAGGGGAAAAAAGTCGCGGGCATACTTATCGAAGAGCGCGACGGACGGTGCATGGCGGGCATCGGGATAAATCTGGCCGGCCATCCCCCACAAGCGGCGCTGCGCGGCGGTCACGCCGCGCCCGCCGGGAATTTACGCCGCCTCACAGGGTTTACGGGCACGCCGCTTGGGATGTGGTGTGATCTTGTGGAGTTCGTGAGAAGTTGTTATGAAAATATCCTTGCCTGCGAGGCGGCAAGCACGGCGGCGTCTCTGGTTTCGCCGCTTTTGTGGCGGCAAGGCGGAAAAATCGGCGAAAAAAGCACGGGCTAGGTAGAGGGGAAATGGGCGCAAAGAGCTTTCAGGACGTTCTTCGGCAGATCCAGGGCAAGAGAATTCTGGTGGCGAACCGGGGCATCACCGCCCGGCGCGTGCTGCGTTCCATTCGGGAACGGTTTCAGGCCGTGCCGATGCTGACCGCCACCAAAGTGGACATGACCTCGCCGACGGTCGCCGGGGCCCAGGAACTGATTCTTTTGGGCGAGGACCCCAGGGCCTATCTCGATCTCGATCTTATCATAGGGAAAGCCAAGGCCAAGCGGGTGGCGGCCATCCATCCCGGCTGGGGCTTCGCCTCCGAGGACTGCGCCTTCCCGGCCAAATGCGCCGAGGCGGGCATTATTTTCATCGGCCCCACCGCTGAGAGCATGCAGCTTTTGGGCAACAAGGTCGCGGTCAAAAACGTGGCCAGGGAGCTTGGCATCCCGGTGGTTCCCGGATCGTCCAGCGCGGTCAGCGTCCCTGAGGCGCGCGAGATCGCCCGCGACATCACGTTTCCCATAATGCTCAAGGCCGAGGGCGGCGGCGGCGGGCGCGGCATCTACGTGGTGCATGAGCCAAAGCAGTTGGAAGAGGCCTTTTCCAAGGCCTCGGCCCTGGCCCAGGCCAGCTTCGGCAATCCGCGCCTGTATGTGGAAAAATACCTGCGCAGCGTGCGCCACATCGAGATTCAGGTCGTGGCCGACACGCACGGCAACGTGATGGCGCTGGACGAGCGCGACTGCACCGTGCAGAGAAACCACCAGAAGCTCGTGGAGATCACCCCGTCGCCCTGGAAGGGCATGACGGTCAAGCTGCGCGAACAGTTGAAGGCCTGGGCGGAAAAGCTGGTCAAGCACGTGGGCTATCATTCACTGGCCACCGTGGAATTTCTGGTGGAACCGGACGGCACGCCCTATTTGATCGAGGTGAACACCCGCCTGCAGGTGGAACACGGCATCACCGAGTGCCGCTACGGCATCGATCTGGTGGAGGAGCAGATAGCCATCGCGTTCGGCTCGAAGCTGCGCTTTACCAAAGAAAACACCAAGCCCGCCAACTGGGCCCTGCAGGTGCGCGTCAACTGCGAGGACCCGCGCAAGGGCTTTACCCCGAACGCGGGGCTTATCACGCGCTACGTCTCTCCGGGCGGCCCCGGCGTGCGCATCGATTCGTGCATCTGCGCGGGCTACGAGTTCCCCTCCCAGTACGATTCGGCCGGGGCGCTTCTCATGACCTACGGGCGCAGTTGGGACAAGGTGCTTGGTATCATGGACCGGGCGCTGCGCGAGTACATCGTGGGCGGGGTCAAAACGACCATCCCGTTCCACCTGCAGGTGGTGAACAATCCGCGCTTCCGCTTGGGCGATTACGACACCAATTTCATCGCCACCGCGCCGGAACTGTTGGAATACCGCGATATAGAGCCTGAAGCGCTTCGCCTGACGCGCCTTGTGGCCGAGATATCGGCCAAGGGCTATAATCCGCATGTGCAGCTGGGCGAGTACAGGGGCCGCGCGGACAAGCGCCTGGGCCGTTTCGCCCCGGCCATGCCGATGCTCGACCACAAAAACTGGAAGGCCCCCTATCCGCGCGGCGACCGTCAGGCGCTTTTGGACCAGATCCGCGACTCCGGCATCGTTCATTTTGTGGACACCACCACCCGCGACGGCACGCAGTCCAACTCCGGCAACCGCTTCCGTCTGGGCGAGGACGCCATCATCGGGCCGTATCTGGACAACTGCGGCTTCTTGTCCCTGGAGAACGGCGGCGGCGCGCACTTCCACGTGGCGATGCTGGCCAACATGACCTATCCGTTTACCGAGGCCGAACAATGGAATGGTTTTGCCCCGAAAACCCATAAGCAAATACTCATCCGCTCCACCAACGTGCTGGGCTATAAGCCACAGCCCAAGAATCTGATGCGGCTGACCGGCGAGCTTATTTGCGAACACTACGACATCGTCCGCTGCTTCGATTTTCTAAACCACATCGAAAACATGCTGCCGTTCGCCACGGTGGCCCTAAACAACAAGGGCAACGTCTTCCAGCCGGCCATTTCGGTCTCCTATGCCGCCGGCTTTGACGTGAACCATTACATGAATGTGCTGGAGGACATTCTGGCCAACTGCGCCAAGGTGGCCGGAGTCTCCAAGAAAAAGGCGAGCAAAGAGATCATCCTGGCCTTAAAAGACATGGCCGGGGTGTGCCCGCCGCGTTTTATCGCGGCCCTGGTCACGGCGATCCGCGCCAAATACCCTGACCTCGTGCTGGACTACCACCGCCACTTCACCGACGGCCTGTTCGTGCCCGCCGTGGGCGCGGCGGCCAAGGCCGGGGCGCACATCGTGGATACCGCCATCGGGGCGTCCGTGCGCTGGTACGGCCAGGGCGAGGTTCTCTCCACGGCCGCCTATATGGAAGGGGAACTGGGGCTGAAAACCAGTCTGAACAAGGAAATGATACGCACCTGCGGCTTTGTGCTCAAACAAATCATGCCCTACTACGACCGCTACACCGCCCCCTACTTCCAGGGCATCGACTACGATGTGGTGGAACACGGGATGCCGGGCGGGGCCACAAGCTCCTCGCAGGAAGGGGCGTTAAAGCAGGGCTACATCCATCTGTTGCCCTATATGCTGAAATTTTTGGCGGGAACCAGGCGCATCGTGCGCTATCACGACGTGACGCCAGGCTCCCAGATCACCTGGAACACCGCCTTTCTGGCCGTGACCGGGGCCTACAAGCGCGGCGGAGAGCGCGCCGTGCGCGACATGCTGGAGGTGTTGGAGGCGGTAAGCACGCACGGCGAAGAAGAAGCCTGTCTGACGCCAGCGTGCAAGGTGGACAGGCTTTCTTTGTACGCCGACGCCAACGACGCCTTCCGTCAGCTTCTCTTGGGGAAATTCGGCAAGTTGCCCCTGGGATGGCCGCCGGACTGGGTGTATGAGTCCGCTTTCGGGGCAGACTGGAAGACGGCCATCGAGAACCGCACCACCTCTTCGCCGCTGGCGGGCCTAAAAGATGTCAACATGGACGCGGAGCGGCAAAGTTTGGCCCAAAGGCTCACGCGCGAGCCCACGCACGAAGAATTCGTGATGTATCTGAACCACCCCGGCGACGCGCTGAAAACCATCGAGTTTCAGGCCGCGTACGGCGACCCCAACCGCCTGCCCGTGGACGTGTGGTTCGAGGGCTTGGAGCCGGGCCAGGAACTCTTTTTCGAGGACTCCAAGGGCAAGCCCCATACGTTCACGCTCTTAGACATCGCGGCCCCGGATTCACGCGGCATGAGCGTGGTGCGCTACGTTCTGGACGCGGAGATTTTGTCGCACCAGGTGCAGGTGGCCGAGCCCGCCGCGGCGGCAGCGGCGGCCTTGGAGATGGCGGACAGCGAGAACCCCTACCACATCGCCGCGCCCTGCAACGGCGATCTGTGGGTCATGCATGTCGGTCCCGGCGACTTTGTGAAGCCCGGCCAGGAGGTGCTGAACATCTCGGTCATGAAGCAGGAGAAGTCGGTAGGCTCGCCGGTGGAAGGGGTGGTGAAAAGGGTCCTGAAAAACGCCGACTATTTCGAGGACAAGAAAATGGTTCCGGTCAAGGAAGGGGAGCTTCTCGTGGAGCTTATGCCGGCGGGCAGAACCTGCCCCAAGTGCAAGGAGCCTCTTTCCGCCGAGGACTTCCATTTCTGCCCGTGGTGCGGTTATGGCATGGAGTTTTGCGACTAAACTAACGGGGTTTTGCCAGGATGGTCCCTGGACGCCTTGAGGAGGAAACGGCATGGCTAAAGTCTCTTCCAAACCCGCCGCCGCCAAAAAAGACGGCCTGACTAAAAAGCTCATTCTCGCGGGCAGCGACATCGCGGCCATAGGCGAGGAGGCGGAGCTGCTCGTTGGCGGCAAGAACTACAACACCGCCATCATAAGCCAGGTTCAGGGCATCCGCGCCCCGCAGTTTCGGGCCGTGTCCTCCATCGCGTTCCACATGCTGCTCGATGAAACCAAGGTCAACGCGGCGTTTATCCGTCAGGCCGTGGACCACGAATACAACCGCGTTGACTGGACCAGCGAAGAGGTCAACAGCGACCCGGAATTTTTGAAGCGCCTGGTGCGCACGGTGGCCGACGAGACGCGGGCCGCCGGGACGGAAAAAGGGACGCTCATCAAGCTGCGCACGTTTGTGAACAACGTGGTCGAGGGCTTCGCCACCTCGCCCGAGGGCATAGACCAGCTACGCAAGAGAAGCGTTCTGGTGCAGGCGGCGATTTTAAGCGTGGATATGCCGGAGGCCGTGGCCGAGGCCGTGCGCGACGCCTACCGCGACATCTGCCGGGAAGCGGGCGTGGAAGACGTGGCCGTGGCCGTGCGCTCCTCCGCCGCGGGCGAGGATTCGCGCAAAAAGGCCTTTGCCGGTCTGCAGGACACCTATCTGAACATCGTGGGCGACGACCAGGTGGTCGAGGCCTATCAGTGGGACTGCGCCTCC
>Ga0123354_10000377_pt1 | contig 42497 bp, 26 predicted proteins | sample TergutLab28metaG_2_FD_97872 | JGI IMG/M metagenome (GOLD analysis project Ga0123354, IMG submission 97872) | Labiotermes labralis P4 segment gut microbial communities from Petit-Saut dam, French Guiana - Lab288 P4 | ecosystem: Host-associated > Arthropoda: Insects > Digestive system > Gut ... | reverse complement strand
CCTTCTCCATAGCCATACTCGCGATGTAATCTGATTACTTCATCATAATACTGTTTTTGTTTCTCTGTCTGTAAATGCATAATTAACTCGTTTATGAGTCAACTTTTTCTAGTGAAAGACACATTGTATCATATCGTTTTTCGCACAAAAAAAAGTGAAAAGACTATTAATCAAGAATATTCAACCGAATTAAAAAGGTACATTTGGGGTATTAGGCGCCTGAACCGTGATTTCCTTACTACCCCGAACTGCGCTTCGCTTGCTTCGGGGTTATCAGCGTGTATGTCCTTCGGACATAGGCGCCTGAATCGTTCACGGTATATGTCCTACGGACAAAAGCAGTTGGAATGAATCGTATTCTATTGATATGAAAGCCCTAACGGGCTATCGCTTATCCCGAACTCAGGTTAATATCTTCCGGTAGCTTTTTGTCTTCCGGTAGTTTGGTATTGATTTTATGTACATACTATGTATATACAACTGCCGCAAAATTGATTTCTCACACCATTTTCTCTATGTCCCAGACAAATGCGTGAATCCCTTGTTTTTCGGTTTCTTTATCCAATTGGTGAATTGTTTCCAACAGTTTGTTGACTTTGTCGTCGGGAATGACGGTCAGAATCGAAGAATTAAGGGTGGGCCAGGCATGACTTCCGTAATGCGGTTCACCGGTTTTTGTTCCCCTACCCTGCACATGTTCCCACAAGGTGAAACCGCGAATGTTCATTTTATCCAATATTACAATCAAACGCTCTCTGTAGGCTTGATTGAAGGGTATAAATACTGCTTTCATTTCCTTAACTGTTTTTTATGTTTTCTTCTCTGTCTGTTTATCCCGTTGGCTCCGAATATGGAGTAGAGAGCGGGTACGTATAATAAGGTCAGAATGGTTGAAAAAGATAAGCCGCCGACTATGGAGATACCCATCGGTTGCCACATTGCCGATCCAACACCGGTGGATGTTGCCAAGGGAATCATACCCAAAACTGCAGTGGCAGTTGTCATTAAAATCGGACGCAGACGCGACCGACCCGCCGATACAATGGCTCTATCGACCGTCATGCCTCGTTCTCTGTTCAAATTGGCATAGTCGATAAATACGATTCCGTTTTTCACAACAATCCCAATCAGCATGACTATTCCAATCATCGCCATCAAACTTAATGTTGTTTTTGTAATCAATAATGCCAGCATTACCCCTGCTACTCCGAAAGTCAACGACAGTACGATGATAAACGGATAGGTTAACGATTCGAATTGCGACGCCATAACGATATAGACCAAGAGGACGCAAAGAATCATGATCAGGAATAATCCTTGATTGGCTTCTTGTTGATCGACAATTGATCCGCCGATACTGATCCCTATTTCCGACGGGATTTTTCCTTCGTTGCGCATTTCGTCGATGACTTTATTTACTCCTTCCACCACTTCGCTTAAGGCCGCTTTATAAAGCGTTCCTTGTATTTTCACGATTCGTTCGCGGTTTTGCCTGTCGATTTGAGGAAGCGACGAACGTTCTACCACTTTTCCCAATTCGCTGATTTTTATTGCATTTCCCGCACTGTTATATACGGTGATATTTTCAACGTCTTTAATTGATTGGCGATATTTTTCATCGTAACGAACCACAATATCGTATTCATCTCCCTCTTCCCGGTATTTGGATTGGATGGCTCCGCTGAAACGATTGCGTACATAATTGGCTACGGTCGCCGAATTTAATCCGTTTTCGGCTAATTTTTCCCGATCGAAATCGATTTGATATTCGGTACGATAATCTTGGCGACTGATCAGGGGATCGCGGTATCCTTTGACGCTCGACAGTCGATTTTTCAATTCGGCGGCAATTTGATCGGTTACGGCTAAATTGTATCCGTAGATTTCAACATCCACCGTGCTGCTGCCCATTCCCGACATCATATTGCTTCCTCCGGGAGTCACCGTAAATTTATACAGTTCCGGCATCTGTCCCAATTCGTTTCGTATGCCTTCGGAAATATCGAAAATCGACAGTTTTCGAAGACCCGGATCGACGAAGCGCAAGTTAAATGAAATTAAATTCGTGGCATTCGTTTGCATTGCCGCCCAAGTATTGTTTTCATCCGCTTGCCCAACCGAGAAAGAACAAATTCGTATTTCTTTTTCATAGTCGGCGTGTATTATGCTGTCTATTTTCATTCCGGCAGCTCGTGCCACTTCCATGCGCGTTCCCGTCGGGAGATATGCATCAATGCTGATCATACTGTTATCGGACTGGGGCAGGAAGTCCATTTTCACTATGCTGCAAGACGGCACCATGATAATGAAAAAGAGCGAGAAACAAATCAATGTTGTTCTCCACCGATGCCTTACGCAATAGTCAACCAATTTACCGTATTGGGTATCCAATTTGTCTAATCCTTTGCGAATCGGCGCATACATGCGATCGAACACTTTGCCTTGCGTGTTGGTTAAGCGTAACATTTGCGAACACAACATCGGCGTGAGCGATAATGCGACAATGACCGACATGGTTATCATAATGGTTACCATCCATCCCAATTCTTTGAAAAATACGCCGATAAAACCGGTAGTCATCGTAAGCGGAAGGAATACGGCAATAATCGTTAACGTGGAAGCGATCACCGCAACGCCCACTTCGTTTGTTGCATGCACAGCCGCCTGTTTCGGCGTACTCCCTCGTTCGATATGTTTCGTCACGTTTTCGAGCACCACAATGGCATCGTCGACCACCATACCAATCGCTATGGATATGGACGAAAGCGAGATGATGTTCAGGGTGCTTCCGGTTATCATTAAGTAAATGAAAGAAGTAATCAATGAAACCGGAATCGCCAGAATGATGATTAAAGTTGCCCGCCAACGTCCGAGGAAAAACAATACGACGATAATAACGAAAATTATGGCGTAGAGAATCGTTTCTTGCAATGTACCGATGGAACTTTGAATGAATTCGGAAGTGTCGATTATTAAATTTATTTTAACATCGGGCGGAAGCGTTTTTTGTATATCCGGAATCACTTTATTTACCTTTTCGGCGATGGATACGGTATTGGCTCCCGATTGTTTTTGCACAATAACCATCGCGCCTTTCACCCGGTTGGTATAGGATTCCTGAACGCGGCTTTGAATCGTGTCGGCAACCGTTGCGACATCCCGCAAATAAATATTTCTTCCGTTTCGACTGCCTACCACAATGTTCATCAATTGATCGCTTGCCTTAAATTCGCCTTCCACGCGGAGCGAATAGGTCGATGTGCCGATATCGAAATCACCTGCCGGGACATTCATGTTTTCCATTTGGATCACCTGGGATATTTGTTCAACCGTCAGGTTATAAGCTTCTAATTTTTCCGGCGAAACGTTGACTTGAATTTGCCGCTGCGGAGCGCCGATGATGGAAACCGCGCCTACACCTTCGATTCGGTTCAGCGGATTTGCCATTTTATCGTCCAATATTTTATATAGGGCATCCACGCTTTCTTTGGCTGTGACCGAATAGATGACTACCGGCATCATATCGGTACTGAATTTGAATATGATGGGATTGCTTGCACCGTCGGGTAAGCTCGATTTTGTCATCTCGATTTTGTCCCGCACATCATTCGTTGCCAAGTCAAGATTGGAACCGTAGTTAAATTCCAATGTCACAAGCGACATATTGTCTTTGGACTGCGACGTGATTTTCTTCAGATTTTCACATGTATTTAAGACATCTTCCAAGGGACGAGTGATATTGGTTTCGATATCCGAAGCGCTCGCGCCCGCATAAGACGTGATCACCGTCAGTGTATTCAATTCTATCTTAGGATACAAATCCACCGTTAACCGTATCAGAGAATAGATGCCCACTATGGCTACTCCCATGAATATTAGTGCGGTGGTAACCGGTTTTTTTACTGCTGATTCGTATAGACTCATGTTTTTTTGAATTAGGAATTAGGAATTAGGAATTAGGAAATAAGAATAGAAAAGCAATAATCGATCATAACTTTTAATTGTTAATTATTTCAACTTCCGTTCCGTCAATCAATCGTGTTTGACCGGCAGTAACAACCACATCACCGGCATCGACGCCGGACAGAATTTCGTAGTTATCGTTCAAATGCTGTCCCAACTCCACTTTACGGTAACGAGCTGTTCCGTTTTCGATGACAAAAACATATTTGTCATTGGCTCCCGTTTGTTTTTGGACGGCGGCATCCGGAATGACGATGCTTTTACCGGTTCCGAAATTTAAAGTTACCCGTCCGAACATTCCCGGTCGCACCTTCATACCGGTATTGTTGATGGTCACTTGCACTCCGAAAGTATGCGTGGCAGCGTCGATGGTCGGATAAATCAGGCTGACTTTTCCGGTAAAAGTTTCGTTTTCATAAACATCCAATCGGATAATGATCGGCATGCCCAATTTTACTTTGGAAAAATACGATTCCGACACATTCACAATCGCTTTCAAGGGATTCAATTGCTGCACGGTCAGAATAGGCGTTTGAGCATATACATCTCCGTTATCGTAATTTCGAGCGGTTATGATACCGTTGATCGGGCTGAGCAATTGTGTGTTGTCTTGCAGGTTTTTTATTGCGGAGCGCAAAACATCAATTTGCGTTTTTATCTGATCCACTTGTTGTTGAGCAATTCCGCCCACTTTCAGCAGTTCGGTATAGCGAGCATAATCTTTTTCCAAATTAGCAAGCTGCGTTTTTTGCTGCAGGAGGTTGGAAGATTCCATCTGCACCAGCAATTGCCCCTTCCCTACCCTGTCGCCGATTTCCACGTAGATTTTTTCGATACGTCCCGGCATTGCCGGCGTAATCTGATTGATGATGTCGGCTTTGACATTGGCGGTATAGGTAGCCGTTTTATCTACCTCTTCCGAGCGGGCAATGGTTGTATATACCTTTACTTTTGTATCTACTTCTTTTTTTTCTTCATTTTTCTTCCCGCAGGAAAAAAGAATTGCGATACTCAGAAGAGGCAGCAATCGAATCAAATTTTTTGTCTTCATATCTTACTATTATATTATCTCTTTTAATTTTATATTATCACTAAGCACTTATTTTATATCTATACCCAATGTCTTGTCCAAGTCGGCTTTCGATGCCAGAAAATTATAAATGGCTTGCGTAAAAGCTAATCGGGCTTGCATCAATCCCAACTGAGCGGTATTCACGTCGAGCACCGTGCCCATTCCGGTATCGTATAATTTACGGGAAATTTCATAGCCTTTTTGAGCTTCCGCAAACACGTCTTTGGTTGAAAACACTTGTTCGACATAATTGGTCATATTATTCAAGTTATTGCTTATCGCCAATTTCAGGTTTCGGACAACATCTTCGCGTTGCCATTGCATTTGCTGCAAAGACACTTTGGTTTGGCGTATATCGTTGGCTTTCTTAAATCCGTCGAAAATAGGAATAGAAATAGTGATGCCGATGGTCGAATAAGGATTCCAAAGATAGTCTCCGAATTTGAAATTGTTATTCATCGACATATAGATGTAATTCCCCGTGATGGCAATGGTCGGCAAATATTGCGCTTTATATAATTCCAAAGTCTTTTTCAGTTGATCGTTTTGAATATCAAACTTTTTTAAGTCCGAATTATTAACCAAAGTCGTGTCGAGGTTGAGTAAAGCTCCGTAAAGACTTTGTTCATAGTCGAACAGCGATCCGGATACCGTGACTTCCCTGTCCATATCAATCCCCATCAAGGCTTTGAGGGATAAAGTAGCCAAGTGCAATGCATTTTCCGCCTGCACCAAACCGGGTTTGATATTTTTGGCATTTACATCGGCGCGAATCAAATCAAATTCGGAAACAACGCCCTGGTTAAATTTATTGTTGATGTCGTTGAAATTTAGGACGGCATTGTCGTAATTTTCTTTATATACGTTCACCGCTTCTTTAGCCAGTAAAACGCCATAATACGCTTTTCGGACCGCATTCACCATGTTAATTTTGGAAGATCGGGCGTCTTCTACCGCCAATTCCAGATCTAAACTTGAGAGTTCCAATGTTTTCCAAAGAGTGGGAACGACTACGGGCCAGGTCAAATTGAAACCTCCCGTCCAGTTGTTATCCCGTCCGACGGTAAAACCTTCTTCTTCGGAAGTGGACGGCGGCGTATTCGCTTGAATATTGTTCATCAATGTTCCTTCCACATAATTCGGATCAACTCCCTTGAACGTTTGTTCCATCCCTTGGAACATCGGCATCAACATCGTAGTTATATCGAAGGCACCATCCATATACATTACCTGCTTTTTTAAGGTTCGGGTATATTGTCCAACCGCATCAATTTGAGGGTAAAGCGACGCTTGCGTCGATTTTTTTGCATATTTCTTTTTCTCGATTTCCAGATCGGCAATCTTCACCGTCGGATTCTCACTCAGCGCAATTTGAACAGCTTTTTCCAGGGTAAGGTCAAGAGGCGTTTGATTCTCTTGAGCTTTTGCAGGCAAAAGAATCGTAATTGCCGCTGCTGCAATACATAATTTTCCAACTAACTTTTTATTCATATCCTGATTGTTATTTATTTTACTGTTATAGACAAGCGGCGGGAAAAAATATTGTAAATATTATCGCTTCTTTTTTTCATGTTTCTTACGCACTTTTCAAAAAAGCGGTGCAAAGTAACAAAAAACTTTTGAAACAAAAAAAGTTTTTTTATTTTAATTTTTAAAATGTTCTCTGCTTTGCATAGTTCTCGGTCTATGATTATCGTGATTGGGGATATTGGGGATATTGGGGATATTGGGGACAAGTGAGACAAAATGTCCAAATTGCCGGTTTGGCAATTTGGACATTTGGCAATTTGGACATTTGGTGAAGTTTTAAAATATCACCTGACCTCAATCTTGAGAATCATGAAAATCCTATCAATCGTGGTTTAGGCATTTTTTATTTTACTCCGCCGCCTAAGGCTCTATACAAATTAACCGTTGCCTGAAGCTGTTCGAGTTTGTCGTTTACCTGTCCGAGTTGTGCTTGCAGCAGATTCTGTTCCGCATTCAGCACTTCGGTATAGTTGGCTTCGCCGGCTGTCAGCAATTTTTTCGTGTCGTTAACGGCAGTAAGCAGAGACTCAACCTGTTTGCTCCTGTTTTCATTCTTCTGCAAAGAGGTTTCGTAGGTATAGAGAATGTTGGAGACTTCCTGACTTGCATTCAATACGGTCTTTTTAAATGTCAGCAAGGCTTCTTCCTGTTGAGCGGTAGCTATTTTATACTGCCCCTTCAATTGGTTTCCCGCAAAGAGCGGCTGAACCAATCCGCCCATTATACTAGCTATAATGTTTCCGGGATTAAAAAACTGAGACAGGGTATTCGAGAAAAACCCGACAGTGGATGGAGATGTCGATGAACCGATTGTCAATGAAGGATACAACGATCGTTGCGCAGCATTCTTCATTTCAAAGGCGTAACGGAATCCCATTTCCGCTTGAAATACATCGGGACGTTTTGCCAGCATCTGAGCCGGAACACCAAACGCTAACCGGGAAGGAACCGACTGATTCCTGATAGCTGTCCGGTCGATTGGTCCGGGTTTGCTGCCCACCAGCATTGACAGCGTATTTTCCAATTGCCGGATTTGTATTTCAATGCTTGGAATACTTACCTGCGTGCCATATAATAAGGCTTCGCTTTGCTTGACTCCCGCTCGGTTGAGCAAGCCAGCCTGCATCATGGAAGACATGGTCGCCGTGCTCTCTTTCAGTAAATCAACGGTTTCTTTCGTGATTTTAAGCTGTTCGTCCAAAGCTAAAAGCGTATAATAGGTTGTAGCTATGTTCGATATCAGAGAGGTCTGCACCAGATTACGATATGCTTGTGTTCCAAGCAGGTTGGCATATTGAGCTTTTGATCGCCTGTTCATTTTTCCCCAAAGATCGGCTTCCCACGAAACGGCAATACCCAAGCCGTAACTCGTACCGCCATTATATCCCAATACTTTCTTTTCTCCGTTTTTACCTTCACTTATTACTGTTTGAGTCACCTGCCCCGCCAATGCGATGGTCGGGAAATAAGCCGACTTGGCAATGATCAATCCCGCTTCGGCTTGTTGTATATGCGTATAAGCTATCTGCATATCGTAGTTATTTGTCAAACCTTCGTCTATTAATGCCTGTAGTGCAGGGTCAGTAAAATACTCCCTCCAGGGGATATCTGCAATTGTCGTTGTATCCGTCGGATTTTCTTCTCCCCTGAACATATTTTGCGTGTCCACGTCGGGAGTTTTATAAACCCCGCAGGATGTAAATCCCGACAAAAGGATAATCCCCGACAAAAGTGTATTTATTATATATTTTCTACTCATAGCGTTATTTTTTATTAATTAGCTCGTCATTCGCGTTTATCAGTCCCGATTTGCTTATTCTGTCCTGAAGCGTTTGGAAAATGATATACAATGAAGGAACCACCAAAATCCCAATCATTGTGCCGATAAACATGCCACCAACTGCGCTGATACCAATCGAACGGTTGCCTGTAGCACCTGCGCCGGTTGCGAACATCAAAGGCAACAAGCCTATGATGAATGCAAAAGAGGTCATCAAAATAGGACGCAACCGAGCTACCGCGCCGTTTACCGCCGCTTCAATGATGCTCATGCCCTGTCGCCGTCGCTGTACGGCATATTCCACAATCAAGATGGCATTTTTGGCTAATAAGCCTATAAGCATGATCATAGATATCTGAACATAGATGTTGTTTACTATACCGCGAGAAACGCCGAATATCATCAGAAAGATGAATACTCCCGCCAATCCGACCGGTAATGAGATTATTACGGACAAAGGTATGATGTAGCTTTCGTATAATGCGCATAACAATAAATATACGAATATCAAGCAAATTCCGAATATGAGCATGGTCTGGCCCCCGCTTTTTATTTCTTCACGGGTCATACCCGAATAATCGAAACTGTATCCATCGGGCAAAACCGTTTTATCCTGCGACATTTCTTCTATAATTTTCAGCACATTCCCTGTATTATACCCTTTTAACATATTGGGGATAATAGTTACGTCCGTTGACAGGAACATGTTGAAACGGGTAAGCGTAGGCGGAGCCGAAATATCCGTAACATGAATAAATTCGGTAATCGGCGCCATATCTCCCGAAGAAGTTTGGACAAACAGTCCGTTCAGGTCTTCCAGTTTACTCCTGTACTTGGGGTCGGCTTGCACCATCACGCGGAATTGTTTCCCGTACAAATTGAATGTTGAAATATAGGCGCTTCCGATATATACCTGCAAAGAATTCATTACTTGAGTGAGCGTAAGTCCTGCCGCTTTGATTTTCGGCATGTCCACTTCTATCTGTTTTTGCGGAAAGTTAGGATTGAAGTTTGTCATCGCCATCATGACTTCTTTGCGTTGTTGCATTTTTGCCACAAAGTTTTTCGTAATGTCATAAAATTTATAAACATCTCCGTTACCTTCTCTGTCCTGCAACTTTAATTCCACACCGGCTCCCAAACCGAAACCTTGCAAGGTCGGGGCTGCCATAAAGAAGAATGTTGCGCCGCGAATCGAATCGGTTTTGTTTTTGAGCATGGCTGATACTTGTGTCGTGTTCATCTTCCGGTCATTCCAGTTTCTCATCTTTATCAGCACCGTAGCATACGAACTGCCTTGTCCCGCCATAAAACTGTAGCCGGTAATATTGGTTACGGCTTTTACTCCGTCGATTCCTTGAGCAATATTAACCACTTGGTGTACAAGAGAATCTGTTCGTTCCAACGACGATCCGGGAGGCAAAGTTACAAAGCCCATGATAACGCCGCTGTCTTCTTGCGGCACAAATCCTGCCGGAAGCAGTCTCATTAATCCGAACAGTATAATACAGGCAACAATGATGATTGCCGTCGTAATCCACCGATGTCCTTTTTTACCCAGAAATTGCAAACTCTTCCGGTAGTGTCCCGTTCCGGCTTTGAATACCAGATTGAAATAATAGTAAAATCGTTGAAGGATATCCTTTTTATTGCTTTTTTCTTCTTTCGCTTTCAGAAATACCGCGCAAAGCGCCGGGCTCAAGGTCAAGGCATTGACTGCCGATATAAAAATCGCTACGGCAAGCGTCAGTCCGAATTGCTTGAAGAACACGCCCGATGTACCTCCGATAAAGCTGACCGGAATAAACACCGATGCCATAACCAGCGTGATGGACACAATTGCCGGCGCTATTTCTCCGATAGCAGTCAAAGTTGCCTGTTTCGGATTTTTTTCACCGGCATCCAAACGGGCATGCACCGCCTCGACTACCACAATGGCATCGTCAACGACAATACCGATAGCCAATACTAGAGCAAATAAAGTCAGCAGGTTAATTGAAAAACCGAACATCCACAAGAAAAAGAATGTACCGATGATAGCTACCGGAACGGCAATTGCCGGAATAAGGGTTGATCTTACATTTTGAAGGAAAACGAACACAACGATGAACACAAGAATAAAGGCTTCAATCAGCGTATGAATCACTTTATCGATTGAGGCGCTTAAAAATTCGTTGGAATCCATCAAATAGTCAATTTCAACTCCTTTGGGAAGTATCTTTTTTGCATCGTTCAACACGGATTTTACATCGTTGATTACTTCCTGCGCATTCGAACCTGCCGTTTGGCTGATACCCACAAACACGGCATCCTTTTTATTCGTTTCGGATAAAACGGTATAGTTGAGCGATCCCAATTCTACGTCTGCCACATCGTTTACTCTAAGGATCTGTCCGTTTTGCGATCGGATAATAATATTGCCGAACTGCTCCGCCGTTTTCAGTTTCCCGGTAAATTTCAATGTGTATTGGAATGTTTGATTGCTGTTTTGCCCCAACTCGCCCGGAGCAGCTTCAATATTCTGGTCTTGCAGCGCTGCGATAATTTCTTGCGCCGATATTTTATAAGAAGCCATTACATCGGGTTTCAGCCAGATACGCATCGAATAGTTTCTTGCGCCCATTACGGTTGCGCCCCCAACTCCATAGATGCGTTGAATCTGCGGAATAATATTGATATTGGCAAAATTCTGCAAATACCTTCCGTCATAATCCGGATTGTTTGTGGAGAGGGTAAAGCCCAATATCGTACTGTTTTGCTGTTTCTGAACAATGACGCCTACCTGTGTCACTTCCTGCGGCAAGAGAGGCGTAGCCCGTGCAACCATATTCTGAACGTTAACGGAAGCAATATCGGGGTTGATTCCCTGACGGAAAAATACCATGATTTGGGCTGATCCGTTGTTCATGGCAGACGAAGTCATGTAGGTCATACCTTCGACACCATTAATCTGCTCTTCGATAGGAACAACAACGCTATTCAGCACCACATCCGCATTAGCTCCCGGATAAGTTGCCTGGATTTGTACCGTAGGCGGTGCAATATTCGGATATTGTTCAACCGGCAACATGAATGCCCCAATTATACCCAATACGACTATGATGATCGATATTACGGTTGATAATACAGGTCTTTCTATAAATATTTTCAGCATTTTCTATCAGTATATTAAAATTATTTAACAATAATCTTTTTGCCTTCCGCCAAGGTTGCAATTCCGTCGCTTACGATGCGGTCGCCGTCGGACAATCCTTTGGTAACCACATAACTTTTTCCGTCGGGAGTGGGAACAACCGAGATTTGCGCCGACACTACGGAATCTCCCTGTACTTTATACACAAGGTATTTGTCTTGACGTGTGAAGGTCGATTTTTGAGAAACGACAATTGCATTCTTTGCCGCTTGCGGTATGATGATGTTTCCGCTGAAACCGCTTCTTAATAATCGTTGTGAATTGGGAAATTCGGCTCTTAATGTGACCGTTCCTGTCGTCACATTGACCAGCCCCGTAATGGTTTTTACTTTTCCTTTTTCACTATATAATGTACCATCAGCCATTTTGAAATTCACATCCGGCAGATTGTTGATTTTCTCGGCTTGCGTTTTTCCCGGTAAATTGTCCAACAGACTCACCAGGTCTTTTTCATTCAATGAAAAATAAGCGAACACATTGTAGGTACTGGATACGGTGGTCAGTACGTTGCTGTTATTCACCAGACTTCCCAAACGATAGGCAATGGATCCGACTATGCCGTCAACGGGACTTGATACGTTTGTCCAACTGATCTGTGCCTGTGCATTGGTCAATTGTGCTTTTGCTTGCGCCTGAGCCGCCTGAGCGGATAAATAAGCATTTTGGTAGGTATCTAATTGTACCTGACTGACGATGCCCTGTTCTGCCAAAGGCTTGAACCGGTCGACATTTAACTTAGCGGTACCAACCTGAGCGGTAGCACTTTCGACGGCAGCCTGCGCGGTTCTCAAGGCCTGTTCCGCCGAAGGCGAATTAATCTTGAACAATACCTGTCCCTTTTTCACTACCGTACCTTCATCTACATGGATTGCATCGATAAAACCATCGATGCGCGGTCGGATTTCCGTATCTTCCTGCCCCTTAATTGTTGCGGGATATACTGTTTGCAATTGAACATCCTGCACGCCCAAAATTTGAGTCGGGTATTCCTGCGGTGCGGTCTGGGTATTCATTCCGGTTCTGTTTCCGCAAGATGATACAATAACCATAAGAGCTGTCGCTCCGAACACAATTTGTTTTAAATTCATATTTAAATATCATTTAGCTGTTTACTGTTTTGCACTTTCTCGACAATATCGTCCACCTTTTTGACACCCGAAGGAGTGGCGATGCCGCGCATGAAATTGAGTATGATTGCTTGAATAAAGTCGTTCAACGAATATTTGTTGCTTGGAAAATAATCATCGCTTATCAAAGCTTTGAATTGGCTTTTCACCAACCAAAGGATTATTTCGAGATTGATGTCGTTGCGTATAAATCCTTGCTTGACTCCTTTTTCGAGCAAGGGTAACAACACAGAAGCATTTTCTCTTTGATTTTCTTCGACTTTTTTGTAAAGACGCGAATGGTATTTTTTCAGATCGTGCATCACCGAGTGGTTTATCGTTTGTATTTCATTCAATGAACGGGCATATATCCGCATCATGGCATCAATCACATCTTCCGAATTATCGGCTAATGACTGAATTGCTTTATCGGTTTTTTCAATATGCATGGTGATGCAATTCTCCAAGAGATCTTCCTTATCACGAAAAACTTCATAAAGCGTTCGTTTAGAAATGCCTAATTCATTAGCTACATCTGACATGGTCATACTTTTTACCCCTTTTTGGAAGAAAAGAGCTGAAGCATTCTCGATGATCCGTTCCTTTAAATCCATGTTCTTTTCGCCCTTTTTAAAAAAACGGTGCAAAGTAACAAAAAACTAATGGAACAAAAAAAGTTTTTTTGTTTTATTTTACAAAAATATTTTTTGCAAAGTATGAGACGGAAAAGCTAAAATATATTCTGCCCTTTTTTATGTAAAATTATTAATCACTAATTGTAAAAATATTTTACACTTCAAATTTTATCAAAATGTTCTATCATCTGTTAGTCAGGTGAATACAATTTTGGCATGACTTTGGCTTATGTTATAATAGAAAGATAAAGAGTATTAATTTTTTAATTATTTGAACATCATGGAAGCGTATCATAAAATTATAGTAAAGAAAGATTGGAAATCATCGGAAATAATGATTTTAATAGCGATAGCAAGTATGTACAGCGGGTTGGTTCTTGCAGTGTTGGGAATGATGATTAAGTGAAATACAATTCCGGTTAAAAGAATTGAAGTCAGGTGCGGAAATTCGATAATGCTCGATATTATTCGATAAAATTCGATTAGTTGTAGAGACATTTGAGACTGATGTGACGAGAGATGAATGTGATGAGATATCGTAGCGGGATGCACAATTTTGGTGTCCCATTGCCGGGCGTTTCGCAAAAGAGAGGATAAAATGACATACTGTTGTCTCCTTGCCACCCCGAGCTGCGCTCCGCTTGCATCGGGGTTATCAAGGTGTATGTCCTTCGGACATAGGTGTCTGAACTGGGATTTTCGTAAGATTTTCAGGATTATAAAGATTTTTGGGGATGCTTGGGACGCTTGGGGATGTTGAGGACGGGCTTAAAAAAATGTTTGAACGAGCTTGCTTTTATCCCCCAAACGCAGTAATCAAATAAATCCCGGAAATCATAGTTCAGATGAATTTATTTGCTAAATTTGTTCCCGAAATCAACACTTTAAAAACAATAGAGAAGTACAGTAAAGAAATGCTTAGAAGTATATGTTTGATTCTTGCAGCAATTTCCTTCCAGGCGCCGGCTTTTCCGAACAATCCGCACATCATTAATATTCGCCGCGAAGATTATCGGGCGAGTAATAAAAACTGGGCGATCGGCAAGGATGAGCGTGGCGTTTTGTACTTCGGCAACGACATCGGTTTATTGGAGTTCGACGGTATCGAATGGTTTTTGAACGAACTGCCGAATAAATCGGCGATCCGTTCGGTAGCTGTACTTTCACACCAAACGTTGTTTACAGGCAGTTACGAAGAATTCGGCAGGTGGGACAGGAATATTTCCGGGAATCTCGTCTATACCTCTTTAAGCGACAAAATCGACCGTTCGCTGTTTCGTAACGACGATTTCTGGAAAATATGGATAGCTGACAGCCTTGTTTATTTCCAGTCTTTTACGTCTATCTATGTTTATGATCGCCAATCGATAAGGAAAATTCCCTACGACCAAAGCTTGCTTTTTTTGCAGAAAGTGCGCAATGAATTTTTAATACAACAGATGTTGGGGGGAATTTGTCGTTTCGACGGCTCCGATTTACAATTGATTCCCGGCAGCGAGTGTTTCAAGAATACAGACGTTCGGGTGATATTGCCCGTAGGGAAAACCGGTTACTTGATGGGAACAGCCGAAAAAGGGATTTATATCTATGACGGGAAGACATTTGCCGATTGGAATCCTTCGCTTTCCAAAATATTGATAAGTAACGAATTGAATTGCGGTATTCTGACTTCCCAAGGGCTGTATTATTGGGGTACGATTTCCGGCGGGATTTTTGTAACAGACGCTAAAGGAACGGTACTCAATCATATATCTTCGGAAAATAACTTGCAAAACAATACAATACTCTCCTTATTGGAAGATGATTCGGGCAATATTTGGGCCGCTTTGGATCGGGGCATTTCTTATATCAACTATATGAATAATATGAGCTGCTACATCGACCCCGGAGGGAATCCGGGTGCGGTTTACAGCGCAGCCTTGTGGAATAAAACGTTATATATTGCTACCAATCAAGGGGTGTTTTATATCGACCGGGATGATTTGATTCGATCGAACAATTTGAAACATCTGCAATTGATAAACGGTACGCAGGGGCAAGTCTGGCATTTGGAAATCGTTGACGGACATTTCTATTGTTGCCACAATAAAGGATTGAAAGAAATTCATTCCAACCGAAGTGTCAGCGATATAAAAGACATCAACACCGGTGTGTATAATCTGGCAAAAATAATTTTCAAAGGCAGAGATTTATTGCTGCTGGCTACTTATTACTCATTGAAGATAATGGATATGAAAACCGGCAACGTGATTCCGATTCAACAAATTCCGGAGCCGATCCACAGCGTGGAAACCGACCATCTGGGAAATATTTGGCTCGAACATGCCAACAAAGGTATTTATCGCTGTAAATTAAATTCGGATGCTTCCGGCTTTCAAAATTTCACTCTTTACGGAGGAAACAATTCCGACAGCTTGCCTTATAAACTGAAAATGTTTAAGGTAGGCGGACGAATCGAACTATTCGGCGGCGATTGTTTTTATACCTACAGCGATACGGAAGACAAGATTATTCCCAATAAATTGCTTAATCAATGCTTCAGGAATATAAAAAATATTAAGCAGATTAATGCTGTGGGTGATAATACTTTTTGGGCATTAACGGACCATTCCGTTTATCGTTTTTTTTATGACGGCTATAGTGCATCGGTATTAGAAAACTACGATTTAGGATTAGATATGATGCCGGTGAACAGAAGTGAAAATATCTCGATTCTCAATGATTCCACTTATCTTATCTGTTTAGATAACGGCTTTTTACTCTACAATCTCTCAACGCAGCAATCTACCGATTCGGATAAGAAACAATCGGCTCCGTTCATCGAATCTTTGCAGGTGATGACTTCTTCCGGGGAAAGTAAATACATTGATATAATAAATGATAAACGTATTTCATATCAAAATAATCATCTGTTTTTCCGTTTTTCCGCTAAAGACGTTTTTACGGATCATTTGCTTTTTCAATACCGGCTGAACGGAATCGACAAAGATTGGTCGGCACCGCAAAAAATCAACCGGATAGCATACGCTCGTTTACCGAAAGGCAAATACGAATTTCGAGTGCGAACAATTGATTATCAGGGAAATTATTCGGACGACTCGGTTTATGGTTTCGAAATTATGCCTCCCCTGTATTTAAGCGCTTGGGCTTTTGCGGGATATTTGCTGTTGCTTGCTATCCTGTTTTATGCCGGACGAAAAATGCTTTTGAAAAGATATCGTACCAAAAATTTGCAAAATATAAAAAATAGAGAAACCCAACAATTGGAAGTATTGACCAAAAAACTGCAAAATGAAGTGGATATCAAAAATGCGGAGTTGCTTTCTCAATCTTCATTCATCATTCAAAAAAATGAATTGATTGAGAAAATCAAAAACACCATCGATGATTTTTATTCTCAAAACAAGAATACTTCTTTGATGCCTTTATATCAACGAATCAATTCCTTATTGAATCTTAACTTAAATTCCGAAGAAGATTGGAACCGGTTTCTGATTAAATTCGAGGAAAAACATACCGGTTTTTTCCGGAATCTGAAACGACGTTATCCTCAATTAACCAATCACGACCTGCGGCTTTGCGCTTGTTTGAAATTGAGTATGGAAAGTAAAGAAATAGCCTCCCTGATGAATTTGTCGGTTCGAGCCGTAGAAAACAGCCGATATCGTTTGCGAAAAAAGCTGAATCTTCCACCTGCCCAAAATCTTAATGAGTTTTTTCTTGAGGTTGATTGAAAATTTACCAACAAACATCGGAATATTATACTTTATTCAGGCTGTATTCTCTTTATATAATTACACACAACTATTTGCAATTTTTTGAGTAGTAAAAGTGAGGTAAATAAATTGTTAAAAATATCGGGTAGTAATCGGCGTGAGTAAACTTTTTCGTAAAAAAGAGTAGGATTATATACCTTTAACACCAAAATTTATTTTTTATCACCTTCAAATTTTATGGTACCAAGAATCTACCGTTTTATTTTTTCAACAAGGCGACAAATTTTATTGTCGGCTTTTATTGCCTTGTGTGTATTGCCGGGTTTTGCTCAACGGCAGGTATCCGGTCACAATTCTGACAAAACAGATATGCGAACGCCTGTTGCAGCAGGTAAAGTGATCGGACGGATTGTCGACGGTAAAACCGGCGAGGCGATTATAGGCGCTCAAATACAGGAGAAAGAAAATCTTACCAACGGAACCACCTCTGATATTGACGGTAATTTCACTTTAGAAGTCCCGGAGACCGGCACCCTAATCGTTCGATATTTGGGATACGCCACCCGGGAAATTCCGGTAAACCGGTCTTCCGAGTTGTTTATCCAATTGAATATTGATGAACAAGTATTGAATGAAGTTGTGGTCATCGGTTACGGCACTCAAAAGGTAAAAGACCTGACAGCGCCGATTTCTTTGGTTCGGGGTGAAGATTTATCTAAACAAATAGCATCCAACCCCATGTCGGCTTTACAAGGAAAAGTGGCAGGCATTCAGGTCATCAACTCCGGGGCGCCAGGAAGCGGACCCAACGTGAAAATACGGGGCGTAGGATCCATCGGCGATTATGCCAACCCTTTGTATATTGTGGACGGCGTTTTTGTGGATAATCTCGATTTTTTGAACAGCAGCGATATCGAAACCATGAATGTGTTGAAAGATGCATCAGCAGCAGCTATTTACGGTGTTCGCGCCGCTAACGGAGTCGTTTTGATCACGACAAAAAAAGGTTCCAAAGGCAAAACAAGCATCACGTATGACGGCTACGTCGGAGTACAAGTTCCCGTGAATATCATGCCGTTAACAAATCGAGACCAATACGTGGAATTGTTGAATGAAGCCAATCAAAACACCACAGGCTATCAACCTAAAGTTGCGAGCAATTATCCGGTGAGTACCGACTGGTATAGCGAATTGGTTCGTAATGCTTTGATGCATAGTCATTCGTTGGATGTATCGGGAGCCACCGACCAAACCAATTATTCATTGGGATTGAACTATTTCTATCAAAACGGGATTATGAACAGTAAAAACGATTATGAACGTTTGAACTTTCGCGGACGCATTGATCAAACGGCAACCGATTGGCTGAAAATCGGCGCAACAGTGCTCGTTTCCAATTATACACAGTATATGCCGGCAAGTGACATGGTGAATACCATATTCAGTCAAGCCTTTGTCAATCCTCCGGTTTATCCTGTTTATGATCCAAATAATACGGCTGCCTATCCCGTTGATTTCGGTTCGGCGCAAAGTTACGGATTCAGTAATTCGTACGGTAATCCGGTAGCTACGGCTTATTACAACAATAACAGGGAAAAAGGTATAAAAACAGTATTTTCCACTTATGCCGAAATCGGTTTTATTCCCGACAAATTGAAGTGGAGAACCGCATACAATCTGAGTTACAACCAATGGGATGCGCAAGTCTATACGCCGGAAAATTTCGTGGGAGGTTCGCAAGGCTTAAATCAATCGCTGCTTTCGAAAACTTTCGGCACTCTGTCGAAGCAAATTGTCGATAACACGCTTACATATAATGATGCAATCGAACGGCATCAGTTTTCGGTCATGTTGGGACAGTCCAGTCGCATAGAAAAACAAAGCACCCTGACCGGGACGGCTGTCAATGTTCCGGGATTCGACGACCAATCCATTTACTTGAAGAACGGTTCTTCTCAAAATCAAACAGCAAGCGACGACGCCTATCGCTACAACGGTTTATCCTTTTTCATGAGAGGTACTTACAATTATGCCGATAAATATTTGGCTACGCTCACTTTCCGTGCCGACGGTTCTTCGAAATACAACGAGCATTGGGGTTATTTCCCCTCCATCGGTTTGGGCTGGGTGCTGACGGGCGAAGATTTCATGAAAAATCAACATTGGACCGATTATTTGAAACTTCGAGCCAGTTGGGGATTATTGGGTAACGACAATATACCCGCCAATTCATCTTATATTCTGGGAACGATAGGAGTTGCAAGTTCGGCAATCTTTGGAAACAAATTAGTGGATGGCGTCGGTGCACAAACCGTTTATCAAAACTATTTGAAATGGGAAGTCGTGAACGAATTGAATATCGGTGCAGATACACGTTTCTTTAGAAGCAGATTGTCGGCAGAATTGGATTATTATAATCGCACCACTTCCAATGTAGTATTCAATGCCCCGATAGCCACCGGCGGCGGGACCACCGAACTATTGGCAAACAACGGAACCGTTCGTAATCAAGGAGTTGAGTTGACATTGAATTGGAACGACAAAATAAATAAAGATATCGGCTATCACATCGGATTGAATGCTACAACGATCAGCAATAAAGTTTTGGCTTTGAACGGTCGTGATACTCCTATTCCGGGAGCTTTAATAAGAGGCAATTATACGACTTCCACACGAATAGGTTATCCGATCGGTTCCTTTTGGGGATATGAAGTAGCAGGGGTATATGCAAGCGAAGGCGATGCCTTGCGCGACCCGGTCAATCAAACCATTAAAGATGGCGGCTATTTTAAATATAAAGATCAAAACGGCGATCAAGTGATTGACGACAAGGACAAAGTATATTTGGGCAGCCCTATTCCAAAGTTAATCGCCGGCATGGATTTGGGCGCAAACTACCGGAATTTCGACATAGGCATTAATCTTCAAGGTCAATTCGGCAATAAAGTGTTAAATGCCAAACGGATGAATCGCGATGTTTTTGCCGATGGGAATTATGACCTCGATTTTTACAACAACGCGTGGCGACCCGATAAACCATCAAGTACTTATCCTTCAGCTGAAGCCTACAACAGCTCATTCATTCAACAGGCAAACAGTTTCTTTGTTGAAGACGCTTCCTATATTCGTATTCAAAATGCACAAGTAGGTTATACTTTCGATAAATTCTTGGGTTTGCAACATTTGCGTGTGTACTTGTCGGCGCAACGTCCGTTTACTTATTTTACTTACAAGGGTTTTACGCCTGAAGTTGCCGGATCACCTATCGAAAGCGGCATCGACCGTTCTGTATATCCCATGCAGGCAGTATATGCATTCGGGTTAAAAGCTAACTTCTAAAAAATAATCAGTATGAAACAGTTACAAATAATAATAACAGTAATTTTCTGCATTGCAACAGTATCGGGTTGTAAGGATTTTTTAGACATCAGGCAGGAAACAACCGTTCCTTCTACCGGCTTGGATTATACAAAGCCCGAAAATATATTCTTGCCGGTCAGCAACGCTTATGCCAAAATGCGCACGAACACGACCCATTCTTTCTCCTATATCGGCGCTTTTGAAATCACATCCGACAATGCCGATAAAGGAAGCACGCCGGAAGATAATCCTCCGATGCTTCAATTAGACAATTTCACTTACGATGCGTCCAATACGCTCATCGGTGAATTGTGGCAAGGATATTTCGATATTGTCAGCGCCGCAAATAATGCATTGTATCAAATGCCTTTGTTTGAAGAAGCCATGCAAAGCGACGCTAACAAACAGCAGACTTACGAATGTGCCGCCGAAGCCAAAGTGATCAGAGCGTATGCCTATTTCAATTTGACTCGACTTTTCGGACGGGTTCCCATCATCGACAAGCAAATGACTGCCGACGAATTGGCAGGAGTGCAACAGGCAAATACGGACGATTTATACAAGTTCATCCTGAAAGACTTGGAAGAAGCCATACCCGTTTTGCCCGAATTCTATACCGGCGATTGGGCGGGACGTATTACCAAATATACAGCCATGGGAATAAAAGCCAAAGTGCATTTATACCGGAATGACTTGGATTCGGTAGCTTCGTTGACCGACCGCATCATCGCTTCGGGAAATTTTTATTTACTGAGCAACTTCAAAGACGTATTTTCTATTGAAGGTGAAAACAGTAAAGAATCGTTGTTTGAAATTCAAAGTTCCACCTTGGGGAAAAGTTCGGGTGATGCCACCTATTTGGAATATGCCTACGTGCAAGGACCACGCGGCAACAGTCCGGGAAACATGCAAGGCTGGGGATTTTGTACGCCAAGCGATGACTTGATTCAATTTTTCTCCAAACGAGGAGAAACCGTCAGGGCTGCAACAACTTTCTTATACAGGGGAACCATGACACCCGAAGGCGACAGCATCAAAATGTCGTGTACCAATCCTGTATATAACGGCAAGGTATATACTCCATCAAGATACAACACATGGAGTTACAATGGATACGGATTTGACCAAAATGTACGCATACTTCGCTATTCGGATGTATTATTGATGTTTGCCGAAGCCAAACTCAGGGGGGCTTCGGGCGGCAATACTTCGGGGTATTCGGCATTGGCAGCCGTCAACGAAGTGCGTGAAAGAGTCAAACTGGTGCCGCTCTCAACTGTCACTTTACAGGATGTGTGGGATGAACGCCGTGCCGAACTGGCTTTAGAAGAAGATCGTTTCTTCGATTTGGTTCGCACCGGGCAAGCAGCCTCCGTATTGAAAAATAAAGGATATACGGAAAACAAAAACAATGTATTTCCTATTCCTTCCACTCAAATGCAACTAAATCATAATCTGGTGCAAAATCCGGGTTATGCACAATAATAACAAAATTATAACTATTAAAATATTATAACTATTAATTTATGTTTCACTAAATTTCAAATTAACATGAAAAAAAATTTTTTATTTGTTGCGATTATCGCATTATTTATCGGACTTGCATTCCACTCTTGCAAAAAAGATGACAAAAACACTCCCGATGACGGAAAAATTGATCCGAGCACGATTGCAAATGCCAATCTGATCGCATATTGGGGTTTTGAAAACAGTCCAAAAGATGAAATCGGACAACGTGGTGTTGCATCCGCCTCTGTTAGTTATCCAACGGGAAGAAGAGGTATGGCATTTCAAGGCGGAACCGGCTCCTACATCAGCTTTGACCTGCCGGCTTCAGATAAATTGGCTACAATGAAAGCGTTTACCATTGCTATGTGGATAAAAGCGCCGACACTTGCCGATGCAAACGGGATTCCTTGCTTCTTTCAACTGTCGGGAAAAAACTGGAACGGAGCGTTTTCAATTTACCAGGATAATCTGGGAGACAATACTGCAGATTCGCTCAGGTTGCGGTCTTATTTCGGAAAACAAGGAGCCAATTGGGCAGGGCAATGGGTGGATCAGACAAACCCGATCATGACGGCTGATAAATGGTTCCATTTTGTTTTGAACTATGACAATACGACTTCGATCTCAACGATGTATATCAATGGAGACGCATATAAAGTTCAAACTTTAAGCGCTTATGATACTCCGGTCAGGTATCAGGACGATCCGGGAGGCGCCGATAACCCCAATGGAGCAGCGAAACTCGGTGATCTGAATTTAGAGTTGAGATCAAAAGCACCCACCGATGCTTCCAACGATGATAAGGGTATTATCGGATATTGGGCAATCAAAGCATTCTACGGCGGTACGGATGACTGGCAAGGATTTTTCTCGGGCATGATCGATGAACTTCGCGTTTATGACAAAGCTTTGTCGGATCAGGAAGTAAAAGATCTGTACGACGCTGAAGTCACTCAAGTAAATTAATGTTTACAGGGGACTTCCAATAATCCCCTGTATTAAAATTAAATACTGCTGCATTAATTTCATTAATTATTTACAACAAAGCTCACAAAGAAGTCTTACAAAGATTTAGCTTGAAATAGCGTACTTTGTGAGTTCTTTGTGAACTTTGCGGTAAAAAAGAAAGTTGCAAATGGTAAAAATTCCGATCGGGTTTTTTCTCACGATTCTATTGATAACATTGTCATCTTGTAAAAAAAACGATACTCCCGGAGAGGAGCTATCAAAAACCTCCATCGAATCGCTCACCATTAACGGACAATCAATAGCAAACGGAGGAAAAACCAACGATCTATCGTTGGCAAAACCGATTGAGATTACTATTTATTTTTCAAATCCGATTGACATTAATCAATGGGATGCCGGAAAATTGTTTATTACGGGCACCGATGCGGATAATTATGAAATATCCGGCGGAGATAGCAATAAACAACTTATTTTGAAGATTAACCGGGAAGCTTTAAAATCCTGGTGGTCTTATCAATTGGCTATTATTTCGGGCAAAAATCTGGGTATTAATCTCGATAAGGATTTCAATTGTACTTTATTGACCGGTGTGGATTCGATTCCTAAATTCCCTGTTATCAGCGATGAGGAACTGCTGACATTGGTTCAGCAGCAAACATTCAAGTATTTTTGGGATTTCGGGCATTCAGTTTCGGGTATGGCGCGCGAACGTTCCTCATCAGGCGATGTTGTTACTACGGGCGGAACAGGTTTCGGCATTATGGCAATGATAGTTGCCGTCGAACGCGGGTTCATCAGCCGGACGCAGGCGCTGGAACGCATACAAACCATCGTGACTTTTTTAGAAACGCAATGTACGAAATATCACGGAGCATTTTCACACTGGATCAATGGTCAAACAGGTAAAACCGTGCCGTTCAGTACTTACGATGATGGCGGCGATTTGGTGGAAACGGCATTTCTGATGCAAGGCTTACTCACTGCACGTGAATACTTCCGTTCGGAAGATGCCGCCGAAATCAAGTTGAAAACGGATATTACCAAGCTTTGGGAAGGAGTGGAATGGGATTGGTATCGAAACAACAACGAAAATGTTTTATACTGGCATTGGAGTCCGAATTACGATTGGAAAATGAACATGAAAATCAACGGTTGGAACGAAGCGTTGATTGTGTATGTATTAGCAGCCGCTTCGCCCACTCATTCCATCTCAAAGGATGTGTATGAACAGGGCTGGGCGCGAAACGGCGCTATGGGAAACGGTAAAAAATTCTATGATTATTTTCTACCATTAGGTCCCGATTACGGCGGTCCGCTGTTTTTTTCCCATTATTCATTTTTGGGATTAAATCCGGACGGCTTAATCGATCCATACGCCGACTATTGGGAGCAAACCGTGAATCATGCGCTAATCAATTATCGGTATTGCATTGCCAACCCTAAGCAATATTCCGGTTACAGCGCCGATTGCTGGGGCTTGACCGCTTCCGACGGAAACAACGGTTACAATGCTTTTTCGCCCACCAATGATCAGGGAGTGATTGCCCCTACGGCTGCTTTATCGTCCATGCCTTATACTCCGAAAGAATCTATGCAGGCTCTACGGTTCTTTTATTACATCATGGGCGACCGGTTGTGGAAACAATACGGTTTCCTCGATTCATTTAATTTTTCGGAGCGTTGGGTAGATAGCGATTATTTGGCTATCGACCAAGGTCCAATCATTGTGATGATAGAAAACTACAGAACACAGCTGATATGGAATTTATTTATGCAAAGCGATGAAATAAAGTCCGGAACGGCTAAATTGGGGTTCGAAGCCGGAACAAAAGTGTTTCAGCACGCAGATGACGCTGATTAAACAGATGAACGCAGATTTTTATTTGTCGTAATAATTCATAATTCATAATTCATAATTCAAATTCATAATATTCATGAAACAACTATTCATTATTATTTTAGCAATTTTTTGTTTACAAGCATGCAAACAGCAAAACAAAGATACTGTAACTCAAAGCGGAGGTACTACTACCATGGATAAGTTTATTGACGATTTGATGAGCCGAATGACTATCGAAGAGAAAATAGGCCAACTCAATCTGCCTGTTATGGGCGAAATAACCACAGGTGAAGCGCAAAACAGCGAGGTAGCCGGTAAAATCAGACAAGGACTCGCGGGAGGAGTGTTTAATCTCAGAGGTCCCGATAAAGTTCGTGAAATACAGCGAATTGCCGTAGAAGAAAGCCGCATGAAAATTCCTTTGATTTTCGGATTGGATGTCATTCACGGTTATGAAACCACTTTCCCCATTCCTTTGGGTTTATCTTGCACTTGGGATATGCAAGCCATTGAACAGTCGGCTCAAATTGCCGCCAAAGAAGCAAGCGCCGACGGGATTTGCTGGACATTCAGCCCGATGGTTGATATATCCCGCGACCCGCGTTGGGGACGTATTGCCGAAGGAGCAGGAGAAGACCCCTATCTGGGCGGTCAAGTTGCAAAAGCAATGGTAAGAGGCTATCAGGGAATTGGAGATAAAGCGTTTTCGTCCAACGACCAAATCATGGCATGCGTGAAACATTACGCATTGTATGGCGCAGCAGAAGCCGGACGCGATTACAACACCACAGATATGAGTCGTATCCGTATGTACAACGATTATTTGTATCCCTATCAAGCCGCAGTGGAAGCCGGCGCAGGAAGTGTGATGTCGTCGTTCAATGAAGTGGACGGCGTTCCCGCTACCGCAAACCGGTGGCTGATGACCGAAGTGTTGCGAAACCAATGGGGATTCAAAGGTTTTGTCGTCACCGATTATACGGCAATTAACGAAATGATCGCTCACGGTATAGGCGATTTGCAAACCGTATCCGCCCGCGCCTTAAAAGCCGGAATTGATATGGACATGGTAGGCGAAGGTTTTTTAACAACTTTAAAAAAGTCGTTGGATGAAGGAAAGGTTACGAAAGCCGATATCGACCAAGCATGCCGCCTGATTCTGGAAGCCAAATATAAATTGGGATTATTTAGTGATCCGTATAAGTTTTGCGATCCGGAACGCCCGAAGAAAGACATTTATACTCAGGAAAACAAAGACGTTGCCCGCAAGATAGCATCAGAAAGTTTTGTCTTGCTGAAAAACAACAATAATCTTCTGCCGTTAAATAAAAAAGGCAGGATTGCCTTGATTGGTCCGTTGGCTGACACCCGTTCCAATATGCTCGGAACATGGAGCGTAGCTGCCAAGCCCGAAGCTCCAAAAACCCTGCTCGAAGGCTTGAAGGAAGTTGCCGGAGAACAAGTGAAAATTAATTATGCCAAAGGAAGCAATCTGTTTGCCGATTCAACCTTGGAAAAGAATGCCTTGTTCGGCAAATCGTTGGGACGCGATAACCGGACGGAAGAAGCGCTCAGAAATGAAGCCTTACACATTGCTTCTCAATCGGATGTCATTGTTGCGGCTTTGGGCGAATCGTCGGAATGCAGCGGCGAATCAAGCAGTCGCTCCGATATCGGCATTCCCGATGTACAGCAACGCTTGCTCAAGGAATTGTTGAAAACCGGAAAACCGGTCGTCTTGGTTTTGTTCACTGGTCGTCCGTTGACGCTCACTTGGGAAAGCGAAAATGTTCCCGCTATTTTGAATGTCTGGTTCGGAGGAAGTGAGGCTGCATTGGCAATCGGCGATGTGTTGTTTGGCGATGTGAATCCGGGCGGGAAACTAACCACTTCTTTTCCGCGAAACGTCGGACAAATCCCCATCTATTATAATCACAAAAATACGGGCCGTCCGCTGGAAAAAGACAAGTGGTTTCAAAAATACCGCAGCAATTATTTGGACGTAGTGAACGATCCTCTCTATCCTTTCGGATACGGTTTGAGTTATACTTCGTTTGCTTACAGCGACATCAAACTCAGCTCTACCGAACTTGCGGAAAAAAGCGAATTGACCGCCGAGGTAAGCGTTACCAATACAGGTAAAAGGGAGGGAACAGAAACCGTACAATTGTATATCCGGGATGTGGAAGGCAGCGTCACCCGCCCCGTCAAGGAACTGAAAGGTTTTGAGAAAATATTCCTCAAACCGGGAGAATCCAAGACCGTACAATTCAAAATCACGCCGGAACTATTGAAATTCTATGATTACAATCTTCAATATGTCTGTGAACCGGGCGATTTTGTAGTGATGATAGGCGGTGACAGCGAACAAGTGAAATCGGCAGGATTTACATTGAAATGAATAAATTAGGAAATCTATTTTGCATCCTTTTGGCAAGCCTGCTAACGGCGGGCTTAGCCTCGGGATGCAAAGAAAAAGGAAACAGGATAACCAACCTTTCCGATGAAGAATTATTGGATTTGGTAGAGCGGCAGACTTTTCAATATTTTTGGGAGGGAGCGGAACCTGTCAGCGGGATGGCTCGCGAACGCTATCATGCGGACGGCGATTATCCGGAAAACGATCAAGAGGTGGTAACAACCGGCGGGAGCGGTTTCGGGATTATGGCTATTCTTTCCGGCATGGAACGCGGGTATATCAGCCGGGAACAAGGCTTGGAAAGAATGAACAAGATTGTCGCTTTTCTGGAAAATGCCGATTCTTTTCACGGCGCTTTTCCGCATTGGCTGTTTGGAACCACGGGCAAAGTAAAACCATTCGGACAAAAAGACAACGGCGGAGATTTGGTGGAGACGGCATTTTTATTTCAAGGTCTGTTGGCGGTTCATCAATACTACGTTCAAGGTTCCCAAGAAGAGAAAAATTTGGCTTCCCGCATCGACAGTTTATGGAAACGAGTGGAATGGAATTGGTATTGCAACGGACAAAATGTACTGTATTGGCATTGGAGTCCCGAATATGAATGGACCATGAATTTTCCGGTAAGAGGATACAACGAATGTTTGGTCATGTACGTTCTGGCGGCAGCTTCGCCCACCCACCCTATTCCGGCGGAAGTGTATCATCAAGGATGGGCGGAAGACGGTGCAATAGAAGCCCCGCATAAGGTAGAAGGTATTGATTTGAACCTGCGATATCAGGGGGGAAGCTCAGCCGGTCCCTTGTTTTGGGCGCATTATTCCTTTCTCGGATTGGATCCGAGAGGTTTGAAAGATCGGTATGCCGATTATTTTCAAGAAATGAAAAACTATACCTTAATTAACCGTGCTTATTGCATTCGAAATCCGAAAAACTATGCGGGTTATGGTGAAAATTGCTGGGGATTGACGGCAAGTTATTCAGTCAATGGGTATGCAGCCCATGCCCCCAACGAACAAGACGATTGGGGTGTCATTTCACCCACCGCCGCCTTATCCTCTATTGTTTATACACCGGAAGAGTCGATGGCTGTCATGCGACATCTTTACAAAATGGGAGATAAAGTATGGGGTAAGTACGGATTCTACGATGCGTTCAGTGAAACGCATCATTGGTACCCCCAACGATATTTGGCTATTGATCAGGGTCCGATTGCAGTGATGATTGAAAACTACCGTTCGCAATTGTTATGGAAGCTGTTCATGAGCCATCCGGATGTTCGGAACGGATTGAAAAAACTGGGATTCGAATAAGGCACTAGTGCAATTTCTTAGATCAAAGATTTAAAGATTTTAGAAGACAGAAAGAGACAATAAAGATAGAAAGACGGGACCTTTCGTTTTGTCTATCTTCTTATAGTATCGTATCTTTAGTCTTCAAATACATACAATAAATAAAAATACTTCCGGTTAATTATTCGTAAAAACATTGTTTTATGCAAACAAAACCTCCTTTTAACCTCCTTTTTATTTAACAAACCACCTTAGTAGCAATGATTCAGGTCTCTTACCAATAAACCTAATTTGACACATCAACTTGACCGAACAACATAAGCAGTATAATTATTTTTGGGAAAATAAAAGCCTTTTTTTATCCCTGCCTGAATGTCGATTTAGTCCGACTATATTGACAAAACAGTCGGGCTGTTACGACCAAGTAGCCCGACTGCAATGTTAGTGTATCGGTCGATCCAACTTTCCGGATCGCTCGATCCCGAACTCGGATTAATAAAAATGAGGGGGGGGGTGCATAAAACAGCTTTAGCCGAAGTTTGACCGAAATCGATGAAAGTCGATTTCGTTTGGGGACGGGTTGTCTGAACCGGGATTTTCGTAAGATTTTCAGGATTCTCAAGATTGGGGATATTGGGGACAAGTGAGACAAAAAATAGCGCAAAAAATAACAACCCCTGCTCGGTGCAGCGAAGACGATACACCAAACAAGGGGGTTAGTGAAAAATAAATGAAAGAAATTGGGTGATAATTATGCTCCCGCATAAATGAGAAATCCCAATCCGATGATGAAAAGGATAAACATTCCCAAGTTTAGCCAATTAGACAGCTTTGGAGCGTTTTTGAATTCTTTCCATATCAGGATTCCCCACAAGGCGGAAACCAAGGTGGCGCCTTGTCCCAATCCGTAAGAAATGGCTGCGCCGGCTTTTTCGGACGCAATCAGACTGAATGATTGCCCCACGCACCAAATAACTCCTCCCAGAATACCAATCAAATGCGTTACGGTGTTCCCTTTGAAGTATCCCGAAACGGGAATCGGATCGCCTTGAACCGGTTTCTTCATGACAAAGGTATTGAACAGGAAATTACTGACAACTATCCCTAAAGCAAAGATAAAGACGGCGGTATAGGGTGTTAATTTCCCCGGTGCCGGATCGGCGAAATTGTTCAAATCCATGGACGCCGCAATGAAACGGTAGAAAAAAGCCATAATAACTCCCGCAGCAATACTGATTATGATGCCTTTGTTGGATATTTTTTTTGCGCCGATCGAAGCTTTCTTATATGCAAAAGCATTGAATAATATGGCAATAACAATCAGAAGCACGCCAATGAAAATAAACATGGGATTCCCTTTGGCGGCTCCGAAGTAATTGATTAAAACCCCCAATACCAACGCTAAGCCTATTCCTACCGGGAATGCCACCGACATGCCGCAGAGCGCTATTGCCGACGCCAACAAAATATTGGCGGCATTGAAAATGATTCCTCCGGTGAAAGCGCTGCCTAAGTTGGACCAGTCGGCTTGCCCCAGGTTTTTCAAAAAAGACGGTCCGGCGATTCCGAAACTTCCCAAGGTAAAGGCAAAAATAACGGAAAGGAGCAGAACCCCGATTACGTAATCCCAATAAAAATATTCGTATCGCCAAGTTTGAGAAGCCATTTTTTGGGTATTTCCCCACGATCCCCAACATAACATGGTGATGACACAGAATAGAACGGCGACAGGATAACTTTGTATGATAAACATGATGATTTAAGATTTAAAAATTATGAATTATGAATTATGAATTATTTGTATTCGATATGTATGGGAGCGTCGGAATAAACGATGGCGTCCCCGAAATTGATGCTTGCCTCCGGAGACGGATTCAGCCACTTGAATGTCAGCGTGTATTTTGCTTTGGGCATTTGGTATTTCCAAAACAAATCGTATCGACGAGTAGTGATATTTGCGGGAAGGTTAATCGTTTCAGCAAGTTTGCCGTTCACGTAAGCTTCCATTTTTGCCGCATAATTTTTATCGGGCGATGCTACATATCCTTTCATCACGACTCCGGTTCCTTCAAATTCGACTGAATCGAGATCGGTTATTTTCTTGTTGACTCCTTTGATTTCTACAGGATAAAGTCCGTCGAATCCTTTTTCGTAACGCACCGGGGTCGGTTGTTGACACCGAATGGTTATGTTCTCGCCGTCGATTTTCCCGCCGTTTCGCTCAATCATAAGAAGCGCTTGATTAAAACTCATTTGATAAGTTTTGTTCAATGAGATATTGGTGTAAGCGAAATTCATGTCTTCCACTTCCTTTAAGTTTTTCATCCAGAAAGCGGGAATTTGGTCGTAGCCCAAGATGGCTCCCAGAATGCCTCCCGCCGAAGCCGGGTTACAATCCGAATCCTGCCCGCAACGGGTGGCGATTTCCAGCGTTTTGGAAAAATCGCCTTCTCCGTATAACAGTCCGATAAGGATATAAGCACTATTGATCACGGCATCGATGTCGTACGGGACAAGCGCCCCGTCGGGACAACCGACATCTTCGCTCCATTTTTTTTGACACTCGAACCAAGTGCGTTTCCAATCGCCGGGATAAGCCTTGTGCCATTGGATAATATCCTTCATGCATTGATAAAACCGCGACTGTTCGGGTATGACTTTGAGCGCATTCTCGACAATGAAATTAATGTCGCCGGAGATAACCGACAAAGAGTACATGGCTCCCACATAGACACCTCCATACCAACCATCGCCGTAGTTCATGATATGTCCGATTTTATCCGATATTGCCGATGCCGCATTGGGCATTCCCGGCGACATCAAACCGGAATAGTCTGCTTCGATTTGATAATCAATATCGTCGGCATGAGGATTATTTAACCAGTATCCCGATTCCGGCGGCATTATTCCGTTCAGGATATTATACCGCGCCGCTTGATTGGCGTGCCACAACGAATAACCGGCATGGGCGAAAGCCATGGCAAAAGAATCGACGGGAGCGTCCAAGCCCAGCCTGTCGAAGACATCGACAAAGGTTAAGTCCATATACACATCGTCGTAAAGACCGGGAGCGTTTTCATACCACCATTTCATATTCCCGTCGGGCCAAAGAATGGGGACATAATCCTGGATCATGGTTCCGCAAAATCGAAACTCTGTGGGACCGCCGAATGTACAACCAATGGTTTGTCCCGCCCAACCACCTTTTATTTTATTCAATAATTGCTGTTTGGTGATTGTCAGTTCCGCGGGAATACTTTCTTTTGTTTCTTTTGTTTGTTGATTGCATGAAAAAGCAAACAGGCATGCAAGGATGATCGCAATTTGTAAGGGTTTTTTCTTCATTGTATATCAGTATTTAAAATTAAACGAATATATCTACTTCATGGCGGTAAGGCGCCGACGATTGCGCACCTAATCGTGTAACGGAAATTGCGGCGGCTTTGTTGGCAAAACGGATGGCATCCGGCAAATTACATTCTTCCGAAACGGCAACCGCAAGCGCTGCATTAAAAATATCGCCGGCAGCCGTAGAGTCGAGCGCATTTACTTCGTAAGACGGAATAAATTCACGGAAAACGTTATTATAAAGGAAAGCGCCTTTGGCTCCCAACGTGATGATTACCGACCCAACTCCCTTGTTGTAAATAGCCCGTGCGCAGTTATATACAGAATCGACATCGGTAATTTTTATTCCCGAAATCATTTCGGCTTCCGTTTCGTTGGGAGTTATCATATAAAGCGATTCCAGCAATTCATTATCCAAAGGATGAGCGGGAGCCGGATTCAAGATCACTTTTTTATTCAGCTCTCGGGCAATGTTCGATACATATTTTACCGTATCAATCGGTATTTCCAGTTGCATCAAGATGATGTCGGCTTTTTCGATGGCTTCGCGAGCCTCGGAAATATCGCCGGGCAAGAGGTTGGCATTCGAACCGGAGGCTACGGCAATGCAATTTTCGGCATCAGAGTCAACCGTTATTAAAGCGACTCCGGAAGGACGAATCGCATCTGTAAACACATAGGAAGTATCGATTCCCTCTTTTGCAAATAATAACTTGGATTGATCTCCAAAAACATCATTTCCCGTTTTGCAGATAAACTTTACTTTTCCGTCTAATCGAGCGACGGCAACCGCTTGATTAGCGCCTTTTCCTCCGGGATTCATAAAAAATGTTCCACCCAATACCGTTTCGCCCGGGCGGGGCAAGCGGTCGGTCTTAATAACCATGTCGGTGTTACTGCTTCCGACAACCACTATGTTTTGCTTCATTTTTATTGAATTATGATTAAAAATATATTTAAATTAAATCTTTATCAAATTATTCTTATATATTGTATAAGACTTCATTTTACTTCCGTAATATCTCATATAATTTCAGGAACAATTAATATATGATTCGCAAAGTTATGCGTTTTTTTCGGCAAAATCAAACACCTTTTACGGAATTTTTCGCCGAATGGATTCTTTTTCGGTAAGTCTCGGAATTTCTTTTTCCAAAGCGCGTTTCCAATAGTCAATCGCTCGATTGGTTTGTTTTTGAGAGGCATAATAATCTCCGACAAGATCGTAAACCAAATACAGGTCGGGGTTGGAATGAATAAACCGGTTCAGGTCGTCTTCATCTGCCGTTTGCTTCTTGCGAATGATTTCTCTCAGTTTATGTCGGTATTCTCTGTAAAACAAGAATTTCCGGAAATCGGGCGAAAATAAAAAAGTATCGGGGGCAATCGTCAGCCGCTCGGTCTTTATCTCGGAAGAAAAATCGCGAGCAGAAAAGATTTTATTTAAATCGTAGCAAACATAAGCTCCTAATTGCCAGGGGGCGGTAGATACCCAAATCTGTTTTTGTTTCGGTTTGAAAATAACCGAATGATGAGCGATTAACTGATTAATTGATTTTTCATTTCCCAAACCGATATTTTCATCTGCCAAGCCTTCCTTGTTTCGCAGGATATCGGCAGCCTTTCGGGGATTCAAAGGCAAATTCCGGTTGATAAGTTCTTCCATCCGCTGCAGGCGGTAGGGACTGTCGGAAGTTCGGATATTTTCAAGATTAGGTTTATCGTTTCTAAAAGTTTCACTTTGAAAATGATTTGCACAGGCAAGCCAATTCCCCGATGATTGAAAAACGCCTTCTTTATCCGGCGACTTTTCGATGATGATTGCCGAATTATCTATTGCCGAACCTACCAGAATAGCTTCGCTCACAAATAGTTTTCGTTTATCGGCTATTTGTTTCGCTTCTTCCTGCGTGGAAGCATATTGCAGGATTTCTCTGCACAAGATCGAAACGGGAGTGGCTGACGAAAGCGGCAGGGAAGATTTTGCTGCGTTAATGGTAACGGTCAAGCCTTTTTCGTTCATCCCCGAAACGACGCCGCTCATTCCCGCCCAAGCTATTGAAACAAATCGATAGCCGGTTTCGGGCGCACAAAAAACCACCGTCGTGTTTTTGGCGAAATCATCGCCGAAATAGAAATCAAAATTGCGTCCTATCAACAAAGTCGAGTCGTCGGTCGCCTCATTCCAAGCGGCAAATGAGGTGCATCCGACGAGACGATAATCCTGCATGGCATGTCCTAAATCGTGCGCCGCATGATAATTCAATTGCCGTTCGTAAGGTGTTCCGATATAATCATATTCATGCGTACAAGAAAGTGATAATCCGTATATTTCTTCTTTCAGTTCGTCGGGAATATCGGCGGCTAAGTTTCGGTTGAATATTGCGACAACTATTCGTAAAATTTTCAAATAAAATTCGGAAGGGACAAGCTTTTTTATCTCGCCGATAAAAACGTCTTCCCGGTATTTCAACAAGTCTTTTTGCAGTTTTCCGGCAGCAATTCCCCGATCGAAAGCGTTTCCCGTAAGATACAATTCCCACAGTCCCGAATCGCTTTGCCTGAGAAAACAGCCGTTGAAAATCCGTTCTCCCGTTTCGGTTATTGTTATTTCTTTCCCGACCGGTTGGTTAATGTCGGAAACATCGGGAGGCGCGATATGCAAGCGCAACGATAACAACCATCCGCCTATCATCAGTATAAGCAAGAGGCTCAAACATCCTATACCCGCTTTTCTTTTTTTCATTCGTTTAAACATTCGCTACTTTTCTTGCTAAATATTGAGTACCGAGAAATTCGGAGCAGGTGTACATAGCCGTCAAAAATACCCCGATCATACCGTGCACATTGTTGTTTTGTCCCGTAATAAATAAGTTGGGAATCTTGGTATTAACAGGCAACAGACAGGTCAGTACATCGTTGCAATCTTTGATTATTCCGTAAGCCGATCCTTCACGGGTTCCGGTATAATCGCGAAAAGTCAGCGGCGTAGAAGTGTCGTAATCTTCAATTGCGTCTTTCAATCCCGGATGAAACCGTTCAATATCATTGACTAAATCTTCCGCTCGCCGGCGTTTAAATGCTTCATATTCTCCGCCTCGTTTATCGATGGTTGAATGTTCCCATTGCGCTACTTCCGACCAGTACATCGGTTCCAATATTTGCACTACTCGGGTATAAGCCTCCGATTCGGATGAGGCGGACGTGCAGAAAAAAACTTTCCGCTTGCCGTGTCGGGCATAATCGGGTTTAATCCATGGATTATTTTCGTCGAAATAGTAATAATTCCGATTCAAATAAGGAAAAGCGTTCTTTTTCAGAAGGAGGCTTAATGTGAAAAATCCCGACGAATTTCTCAAGGAACGAATGCGGGAGATATAGGCTTTTTTAATGTTTTTCGTTTTATCTAAAATATTCAGCAAAGCTGCCGGATGAATTCCCGATATAAATGAATCGCCTTCCATATATTCTTCCCGATTGATTTCCGCGCCGGTGATTCTGTTTTTGTCCACAATCAAACGGGTTACTTCCGACCGGTTGCGCACCACACCGCCTTGAGCTCGTATGCTTTCAATCAGTAAGTCGGCAATTTGCTGACTCCCGTCGATAAAACGGTAAGAACTTTCAATATTCGAGTTAAGGATGGTTGAAAATGTATAAAGCGACGTATTTTCTTCTTCTCCTCCGCTTAGAATGGTTGCGCCCGCAATAACATTCCGCAAGGTTTGATTGTTTGTGTTTTCCTTGAGAAAAGCCGAAGCGGAGCAATTGAAGTAGGGCAAAGCATCGCTCGAAAATAAATGCCGGTTGCGAAGCGTTTCCACACCGATTAAATTTCCGATTTCATGAAATTGAGTGATAATCCGACGAATATTTTCCTTTTCCCGGGGAAAAGATCGAGACAAGGTTTCGATAAAGTTTTCATTCCCCATTGCATGCCTGTATTCTTTGTCTTCCAAACGAATGATATCGTAACCGTCTTCGTCGAGCCTCTTCAACTTCAAACGGTCGAGTATTCCCATATATTTAAAATACTGATTCAGTATTTGCCCGTCGTCCAAGCGCCCCACATAATGAATCCCGGTATCTATTATCCTTTCTTTTCGAAGGTAGGAACGGAGACAACCGCCGAAAGCGGCGTTTTTTTCCAAAACACAGACTTTATATCCCTCTCCGGATAAGATATTGGCACAAACCAAACCACCCAATCCGCTGCCAATAATGACTATATCGTATTTCTCCATTCGATTTTATCCGTTCTTTTCCAAAATATAAATGGTGTTCGAACTGTAGGTGTCGTTATTAATTGTTTGCACAGACAGTTCGTTTTGCGATGCAAATATCGTTATTTCTCCGGTAGAAAGAAAATAAAAATCCCGTTCTTTCTTATTGAATTTGACTATCCGAGTCGAGAAAAACTCCGTAATACGGGTGAAACGATGCTTTTTCTCCTGTTCCCGGTCGCCGTCGCGAATAATGATTTTTCCCTTGCCGGTTAGTTGTGTAACACATTGCTGCAATACCTTATTTTGCTCTTCTTTGGATAAATAATGCAACACATCGTTCAAGATGAACACATCGGAAGGCTCAAATTTCGTTTTCGATACATCGCAATGGATAAACCGTAAACGATTGTTTTTGGAAAAATTATGATTGGCCGTCTCTATTTTTTCTTCATCATAATCCAAACCGGTGATGATGCGATTCTCGGAACGGAACGACAACATATACGCCAAAAAACCATACCCGCAACCGATATCGGTAATTACGGCTTTTTTCGGAACAAACGCTTCAAAGGGCAAATAATTTTTCTCCAAACGTGTTTTTATTTTGGCATACCATTCGAGAACCGGACCTTTGTAGATGTAATTTTTTATTAATCGGTAAGTATAATACGGATTATCGCGATCGACTTCTTCGATCAAACGGGCATGTTCTTCCTTGAAAAATCGGGAGATAAGTTTGCATTGCTCTTGATAGGTATCGCCCGTTTCCCGTAGTTTTGCATAGGAAATGCGCGGCAGGATTTTACAGGCAAGTAAACCCTTTTTCAAATACCAAAGATCGCCTTTGGTAATCATTTGTCCGTATCCGTGAAGGACAACCGGAATGATATCCATTTTGAAATGATTTGCCAAAAAGAACGCTCCCTTGTGGAATCGCCGGATTTTACAATCGGCAGAACGAGTGCCTTCGGGAAAGATTGCGATGGAATAGCCCGCCTGCAAGTAATTTCGAAACGATTCAATCGTTTTCTCATATCCTCCGCCGGTATCGGCAAAGTCGGCATAACGCACCAAGCGTCCGAAGACGGGAGAGCGGTTTACTCCCGGTCTGGCGACCATGATTATTTTCTTGTGAAGCGCCAATAATTGCACAATGTCAATAATCGATTGATGATTGGCTATCATAATTCCCGGTTTTGAAAAATCTTCTCCCGACGGATTGATGACAAAATGATTCTTTTTTTTGAACATCATATTCAGTATCAATCGGGCGGAACAGTGGATTCGGGCATGGAAAAACTGTTTTTTCTTTTTTTCGGACAAAGGAATCAAGATAAACAGATAACTTAAAATCGTCAGAATGACGCAGCCGAATGCAAATGCTCCCAAAGCTGCCGTGGTTCTTAAAATACTGCCTAACGTGTAAGGAAATTTCCCCACAGCGGTTCTCCCCGAGATAAACAGGCGAAAAATAAACGGTTGTATGGTGAAAGAAATAAGCATGACCGCAGCCATTCCGAGTATGGAAATAAGAGAAACGGAATGCAGAGCAGGATGTTTCGAGATGATTAGCGCACCCAAGCCGGCTATGATCGTGAAAGATGAAAAGAAAATGGCAGTCTTATGTGAATCAAGGATTTTCTTTCCGGTTTTATATTCCGACAGCAGCCCGTCGGTGATAAAAATGCTGAAATCATCGCCCGTTCCAAAAATAAAGGTGGAAATAATAATATTAACAATATTAAATTCGATTCCCAATAAAGCCATCAGTCCGAGTATGATGACCCAACTGAGCGCCATGGGAAGGAAAGTGATGAGCGTGAGTTCAATTCGTCCATACGAAATAAGGATGGAGAAGAATACCAAAATCGACACGATGTAAAGAATCGTGTTAAAATCAGCATTCAATGTATCGGCAATTTTACCGGCAAAATAAGGCTTGTCTAAAATAACCGTTTGGTCCGTATTATCGAAAGTCGAATAGACTTTTGCCTTATTTTCTTCGGTCAACCGAACTTGAGTAATCAGCATCGGATGCTTGCCCGAAGTGTCAATCCAATCGTTCAAAGCGGTTTCGGAAGCTAATTCATTGCCGGTGTAATGGTTGGGAACATATTCCTTATCAAGCACCGCAAAAAATTTCTCAAACGCTTCTTCTTTAAATCCCTGTTTCTTTCCTAATATCAATAAATTTCGCTTTAATTCCGCTTTTTTCTCCGGCGTCCAACAGGCATTCCACCGGGCAATTTTCCGTTCTTGCTCTTTCAAAGGAATCAGCAATCGTTTTGCCGACGAAAATTCGTTAATCAGTCCTTGCCGGTGTAATTGATTCAAGCGATTGTTTATTAAGGAATAATTTTCCAAAGCTCGATCTAAATCATCTCCCGTACTTACAAAATAAACCGTTTTATACCTGTCATGGAAAGCGTCGTTCAACAGGCTCTCCGCTTCGGCAAATTGTTTCGGCATGAAATTCAAGCGGTTCATATCCGGATTGAATTTTACTTTTTGGAAGAAGAAAAGACAGAGAACAACGAGAAGCGTTATTCCGATCAGCAAAAACTTGTTTTTTTCAAAAGGATAGGCATTGAATTGCTCTATTTTATGTAATAAATAATTGTTTTTTTGCGGTCGGAGAATCAGGAAATGCGGAAGAAAAATCAGGCAGAAAAGGGTCGTACCGATTAAAGTTAAACATGAAAACAATCCGAAATCGTACAAAACGGTTGAACTTGAGAACATCAGTCCGGCAAAACCGCCGATAGTCGTAAAACTGCCGATGGTCATCGGATAAGATAATTCCCGAATAACTTCTTCAACTGAGGTCGAATGTAAAGAGTGACAAAACACATGAATGGAGTAACTCAGCGCCACACCCAAGATAGCCGAGCCCGCTCCGACCGCAATGGCGGAAACCCTTCCCTGAATCAAACTCATCCCCGCCAAAGCAAAAATTCCACCGAAAAGTACCGGTAAGAGTATCAAGAAAACAGCAGATTTTCGACGGAAGGCAAAAATAATAACCGCCGCCACCAATATCAAAGTAATCAACAGCGAAGCGCGGGCGTCGGCTTTGATTTGGCGGGCATTATAAATACCGATCGGCACTCCTCCGTACCAGGAAATCCGAACATCGGGAAAAAGCCGGGAAAATTGATCGATACGAGATTCAACAGCATTGACTAAAGGCTCGTTCTCCGACAGTTCTCCCGCGCCGAATACCGGTGAAAGAAAAGCAATCATGTGTTTTTTCCCCACGGAAAAGAAATGATCGTTGCAGATTTCGTAGGGAACGGACAATTGCAGGTCGCCGAAATAATTCAAAGAATTACTTGCCAATCCGAGCGGATCTTCAAAAATATATTTTCCCGAAACCAAACTCAAAGGAGAAATCAGCTGATGATAATTCTCCCGCAGTCGGCGGCTTAGATTCTCCGGTAGGCACAAGGTGTCGAGGCGGGCATAATCAAGAGAATCCAAAAAGCAGGGAAGGTTATCGATGACATATTGAAACGATTGATCGATCAATGCGGCATCAACTTCGGATAAAATGTTCTTGATATGCGATTTTCCTATTTCGCTCGCTTGAAGCGAATCGAGGAAAGCATCGCCGGCTTCGATTAATTCTTCGGGGGACAGGTCTTTTTCGGATGAAAATAAAAACACGATTTTATCTTTCACTTTGACATTTCGAAACACTTCGTTAATGTATTTCGAACCGTTCATTCGCGGCATAAATGCGTTGATATCCTCTTCAAAGCGTATTCGCGAAGCTTGATAAACACAAAGTCCGGTAATAAGAAGCAATATTCCGTAAAGCCAAAGCTTATGTTTATCGAAGAACCGAAATAATATCAAAAAGAGTTGTATCATAAGCAAAAGAAATAATGTTGAACAAAGCGGAAAATTAAGCTTTTCCCTTTTTCCGGAAAATATTCAACAGTAAATAGCCGATTATTCCCGACAGGATTGCACAACCGGCTGCAAAAACAAAGCTGCCGATGATATACAAGAGCAGGTTTTGTTTTACCGTATCGAAAGTAATGTCAAACAAATCCGGCGAATTTCCCGAAATCAGCGCCCCTGTGCGATAACTTCCGTATAAGAGGAGAGGTATCATCGGCGGGATGCTGATATTCGAGGCGACCAAAGCGATTGCCTTGTTGAGTTTCAGAAAATGCGCCAAGGCAAAAGCAATCAACATTTGGTAGCCCCACACCGGCAAGATACCCATAAAGATACCCAAACTTATGGAAAGTGCTATTTTTTTATTTGAATCGGCTGTGGCGAAAATTTTTTCGTGGAGAAATGTCTTCACATTTTTGAGATTAAATTTCCGTAACAGGCGAGCCGGTTTTATCCAAAGAAAAGCAATCAATACCAATACGGTGTTCAGCAGGCTGATTCGTGCAAAATCCCGCACAGGCTTGAAATGAGAGATTTGTTCATTCTTTGGCAGATAAGTAACCCGGACAGGCACGAAAACAATCGGAATTTCCCGCCAGGCGGAACGCACCAAAACTTCCAATTCAAAATCATAATGACGGGTGAAGTATTTCCTGCCCGCAATCGCCGAAAGCGGATAAAGGCGGAATCCCGATTGCGTATCTTCCGGTTTCAAGCCGGTTTCCAATCGGAACCAAAAGTTAGAAAACCGGTTGGCAAACGTATTTTTACCCGGCATGTTTTCGGCTTGCAAATTTCTTGAACCGACCACGATTGCCGTCGGATTTTCGACGGATTTCTCCACCAGCAAGGCAATTTCCTCTGCATGATGTTGACCGTCGCTATCCATCGTAACGGCATAATCAAAACCCAATTGCAATGCTTTTCGAAAGCCCGTCCGGAGAGCATAACCTTTACCTTTGTTCGGAGAATAGGAGCATACTTCAACTTTAGCAATTGCCAAAATAACGGGGGTCAAATCCGTAGAACCGTCGTTGACCGCAATGACCGGGTAGGAGAACGATTGCAATTCGGCGATCACTCCCGATAATGTTTTCGCATTATTATAGGTCGGAACAATGACACAAATTTTGGGATCGCTGTCAGTCATACTCTTCCAGCTTTGCTTTTAAGGTTATGCAAACCGCAGCTTCCGAGTGAACGGTCGCTTTCAAGAGGAATGTATCGGCAAACCTACAGTCGCATTCAATCCGAATGTCTTTGTCCCGATCCGGAATAATCGGCAGCGAAAATTTGCAATTCATCAGCTCGCTATATCGGTATTTCTTATTCCGAATCCATTCGAGGCATTCTTTAATCATTTGCAGAGCGAAAACACCCGGCACAATCGGATGTTGAGGAAAATGACCTTTAAAAATTTCATGTTCGGGCAGAATAGATACGATGAATCGGCAGGTATTCCCGCTTTCATCGAATTGCTTGATTTTGAAAAAGCTGTCTCTTAACATATTTTTCCTCCCCGATCAGGTGCGTTGTTTTACCGCTTCGTAGAGTAAAACGGCAGCGGCAGCCGAAACATTCAGCGAAGCAATGTTTCCCGCCACGGGAATTTTCACCAACTCGTCGCAAATACGGAGGCTGTCAAAAGATATACCTCTGTCTTCTCCGCCTAACACCAAAGCGACCGGCATTGTATAATCGACGGTCGTGTAGTTATTCTTTGCTTTTTCCATTGCCGCTATTACTTTATAACCACAGTTTTTCAGGAAACGTATCGCTTCGGTAATACTCGCTTCTTTGCATACCGGCAGAGTCAAGAGCGCTCCCGCCGAGGTTTTGACCGCGTCGGCATTGACTGAAACGCTGTTATGCGCCGGAATCACGATGGCATCGACTCCCGCGCACTCGCAAGTGCGGGCAATCGCTCCGAAATTGCGAACGTCTGTCACTCCATCCAATAAGACAATGAGCGGGATTTTTCCTTCTTCGTAGAGCGAAGGAACCATATCTTCCAATTTCCTGTAAGTTACGGCAGAAATGAGAGCAATCACTCCCTGGTGATTCTTCCGGGTCAGCCGGTCCAACTTTTCCTGCGGCACTCGCTGAAGGGGAATATTCGTTCCTTTTACAATCCGGAAAAGCTCACGTGACAAATCGCCTTGAAGATCATGGCGCATCAGTATTTTGTCAACGTCTTTGCCTGCCTGTACAGCTTCAATGACAGCCCGCGTGCCGAAAATCATTTGAGACTGCTCCGTATCGAACTGCCGGCGATTGTTGTTTGATTTCAAATGGGTATCCATAATTTTTATTTTGTTGTCATACCTGCCCGTTTCAGAATGTCGTCAATCTGCTCGTCGGTAAGCTTGGTAAACATTCGTATCTGTTCCACCGACAAACCACTGAGTTTACTGTCTATCACTATTTGCTCCAATGCTTCTGCTCGTCCTTCTGCTCGTCCTTCCGCTCGTCCTTTCGCTTCGCCTTCCCTTTTTGCTTCGGACATCATACTTCGTTCGGTTATAATAGCCAATTTCGCCGCGTCGTAGGCTTCCAACTGCGCTAAGCTGTAAGCAGCCGTTTCCATATAACCGACCGCTTCGCACGTCAGTTCGTTTTCTAATAATTCTTGG
>Ga0123354_10000376_pt1 | contig 42525 bp, 23 predicted proteins | sample TergutLab28metaG_2_FD_97872 | JGI IMG/M metagenome (GOLD analysis project Ga0123354, IMG submission 97872) | Labiotermes labralis P4 segment gut microbial communities from Petit-Saut dam, French Guiana - Lab288 P4 | ecosystem: Host-associated > Arthropoda: Insects > Digestive system > Gut ... | reverse complement strand
TTGACGCCTAATGTCAACTATAGTGGTCGTACCGCACCGCTAACCTCTAAAGTTGTATTTTATATATTTATTCAACAAATATAGGTACTGAATATTTTAAACATGGTATATACTCTCCGTTTTGTCTCTTCAAAATGCAGTTTGTGTCATAATTCTAACATATTTGGTTCTGTATTATTCACATTTTATATACAGGGTGTGCTAAAATTAAAAAAATAATTCCGGCGCCAAAAGGTTAAAGTTGAACTGGAATTATTGGGCCCATTTTTTTTCTGAGACTGTAAATTGATACTGATATGTAATACACATTGTGACACCATTTATTGAACATCTGTCCAGTTACACAAGAACATACACCTTTTTAGTAAGGCAGTGTAACAGCTGACACCACAAATAATTTACATCATTATCTTTAAAATGTTGTGATAACCTAATATTTACTGCAATACATTGAGCTAAAACACATGGACCTCTACTCATAGCAAATTGGAATAGTGGCAATTGCTCCTGTGCCTGCAGTGACACAAAATGCTAGGAGTGTTGAGTGATATGTGTGGAAATTAAAAAAAAAAGTCCTGTATTTAAATAGATCTTGAAGAAACAAGGTGTTTGGATTGGATTTATCTCACTCAGAATAGACTCTGGTACAGGATTTTGTGAATATGGTAATGAACTTTGAGCTTTCATATAAGGCAAAGAACTTCTTGGGAAGCAAAGCAACTATTAGCTCCTCAAGGACCTAGTGTTATGGAGTTACTGTAAGACAGGCTGCTTTGACAAACCACTAGTTTAATATTGGGTGGGAGCTGATATTTCAGTGTGCTTGACTTTATCAAGCTATTTGTATGGCTTGGGTATGGTTTTAAATCATAATTTATAATGCATATTTTCTATACAGTGTTTCACTACTCATATCTGAGCTTTAGGAAATAATACTAGATGGCAGGATGATACAAGGAAACATAATAATAGTACTCAGACATGGCTTTGTCATACTGGTTGATACCCAAGGCTTTCACTGCATTGTGTTCATCATCTTTCATGAAAAGAATTCACCCAGTTACTTACACTGTTCACCTCACTATTATGTGATTTTAATTCCTTGAAGGTGACTGTTTAAACTGTTTGTTCCTCATTTTGTCATGAAATTTACTGCTTTCTGTGCAAACTTAAGTTTCAGTGCTGTGTTTTGAAGAGCTCCCACTGGATCCTTTTCTGAGCCAGATAAACCAATTTCACATCTCACTTGCTATTTCTTTAAGATACATATTAATACTGTCTTTCATCCATGCCTGGGGCTTCGATGTGGTCTCCTTCCTTCGCACTTTTTGACTAAATTCTCAAAGTGATTCTTATCGCATTCCTGTGTGCTACACGTCCCATCCCTGTGCTGTTCCTTTATGTAATAACAACAACAACAATAACAATAATAATAATAATAAGAATAATAATGGGTTAAGATTAGAAATATGAAGCTGTTCATTGTGTTACATTATTCATCCCCCTGTTACTTCCTCTCTTTCCTAATCATTTCAGTCTCAGACACTAAACATTTTTTTGCCTTTAGGATGAGAGGCAAGCTTCCACACCTGTATGGAATGGAGAGTAAACTTATAATTTTATATTTTTTTTAGTATGTAATTAGACTTTTAGACAGGAGATGGAAAGATTCTGAAGTGAATAATCTTTCCAATCATAACCTGCCCTTAATTTTATCATGAACATAATTTTTTCCACCATGAAACTTTGAATGACACAGACAAATTGTACCCACTTCCTGTACCAAAATAAAGAGTAATATTTTGCTACAATTTTACCCTTCATAATTAAAGAATAAATTTAGGGAATCTTCAGTTCACTACACAATATATAGTTCTTTCATCACACTGAAATTATAATTTTTTTTCTAGGTGTACAGTTCCATATGATAACTTGGAACCTCTACCAAAGAGTGAAAAACCTCAGTGGTCTTTGCCTTTCAAACATTGCCATCAGTTATCCAGTGCACAACAGAAGTCAGCTCTCTTAGCCCTGACCGACTTTGGTGAGTTGCTGCTTACTGTTGATTGATATTTTGATCTCTGATTCATCCACATATCAGAAACTAAATTTTATTTTTCTCTCTCTTGTCTAATAAGGAGGCAAATGGAAAAAGTCAAAAGTAGGAAAGCCCCGTAAGATGAAGGAGAACACTATTCATACACCACTGTCTCCTCGTTTGCAGTACAACAATAAGATGACTGCTGGACCACTCAAACATTCCACTCAGCATAATGCAAGGTAAGATGAAAATTTTTCTTCAGTCTTTATTACATCACTTATGGCAGTGATTCTCAAAGTCTCTGAATCTTGTGCCATTTCTCACCTTATTAATGATGCATTTTAAGATTGTCCTGACATTGTCATGTAGGAACTTCTAAATGGTCTCTCTCCTTGCAGATATGAATATAAATTTTATATTAATGTCTTATCTCCTTGATTAGGTCACGTTAGTACTATTCTGGAATGGAAGCCTCTTATCCATTGTCTGAAGGAAAGGAGGCATAGGGTATTGTTAATGATGGGATAGCCTCACCTCCTTGAGTAAACACTGCCCTACCTGTGCCCACATAAATAGGGTGTACCACTTCTCACTTTCCACTTCCCATCCACTGGAGCCTGGAAAAGAGCTCTATGTATGTAATTTCACACACACTTCACTCCTTCACGTTTATATCATGTTGAGGCTCGGGAACTATCATTATTGTCATCATCGTTTTTGTTGTTGTTGTCGTCATCATCATCATCATCATCACAGGTGTACCTTGCCATATTCTGTGCAAGACACCTTTGTAAGTGATCCAATTCCTCTTCTGAATTGATCCACTGTATCCCTGGACATAATTCTGTCAGTGTATATATTATATATGAAGGCACCATGTTACCTTGAAGTGATGATGTCAACCTACAACCCTAGTGTCAAAACCCAGAGGACTGCCAACGTCTAATCAATACCTACCATGAAGCCTGAAAATGTATATGCATGTAGAAGTGTTAACAATATTCAAAGGTGTAGGAAAACCTTAAAATTAGAATATGTAAAACTATAATTCTACATGTTACCTATATAAGTATAGTGACTCGTTACAGGGGTTAGACAGGCCGGGGATCGATTCCCAGAAGGGGCAAGACTTTCTCTGCCCATTCAGATGGCCTTGAGGTCCACCTAGTTTCCTGTACATTGGGTACCAGGTCTTTACTGGGAGTAAAGCAGCTGGGGCATTGTTCTAACCATCCAACCACCTACACCCTTTTAGCATTGAGGTTGTGAACGGTTTGGAACTGTACATCTGCCTCCCCTCTGCCTGCATATGCTTGTCTGGGAGTGATCTTTACCTTTACATATGTGCCAACTTATTCCTTCTTTTCAAGAGAACAGTGTATGCTGAGGTGGATACTTTTAATACTGTTTACATGACTGTGACAGTGATTGGTGTCAGGCAGTCACCAGACCCGGAACAGATCCATATCAGTTTTTTCCTCCGGACATGATAGTCAGTGACAACAGGTGGTCACCCACCTTGGAATTAAGCCAGGAAAATGTGGTAATATGTGAGATCTGGCAGTCAGCCATCTTGATGGATGGTACCTCAGTATAGGTCATGACTCCTTCCACTTCCTTACAAATTCATTATTCATTAATAATCCCATCATTTGATTCTGTACTATCTTGAGCTACTGACAGAGGCATTGAACAAAACATAGATAAGTACTTCTCTTTCTGTCTGTATTTACATTTACTTGCTGTTTTACCATTACTGCAATCCTTTACATCCAGCTATGGAAATAAGCAAAATACCAACTGTCAAAATGAGTATGTGCAATAATGCTATAAACCTTGTTTTCATTTTCAGATTTTTACGTGAGCAGATAGGAAATCAACAACTTGAACTACCTTTCCAGAACTTTTCACCAGAAAATTTTACTCATCTTCAGAATTACAGTGTAGGTTTGTATATTATGGGTCTGTTGACAGTCATGTAATTTTACAAGAGGAATAGAAGAAAGAAAAATGCATGTCAAAATTTTCAAATTCAGATTCACTCATGAGCTATGTTTTAGATCTGATGTTGAGTTCCTTTAATGTAGAATATTCTTTGATAAAATTTTCTGTGGATAGCAGCTGTATCAGATGCTTGAGCAGTGAGTACACTAACATTTTGAGGACCATCTCTGTCCTCATTATCAGGGAACTGACTACCTTAGATATTTGTTCTCTTCATGATATGCCTGCCTGTTATAGTTGGTGACAAGATGAGGTTTGGTGGGTGGAGTCCAGTACCTGCTCTGGTTCCTCCTACTCTTACGTTCACAAACATGTTTGTAGGTGACCAGGCCTGGCTCAGTATGAAGCCACTGTCTCTGTGTGGTTATGTCTTCTGGTGAAATTTTGACAGATTACAGAAATGGTCTGAAGCATATGTTATAGCAGTTTAGACATACAGCATTCTCGTATCTTCATATGTGTCTATACCATGCATTGTGACTCCTCTCAATCCTTCCATAAGCACTTATTTCTGTTTGTATTTACTTTTTCTGCTTTCTTGTTAACTTCATTGGTATCAGCAAATGTAGACAGTTGGAAAAACAGCCACAGAAGGCTATAAGGTGCTTAAATTTCCATTTGTATATGAAATGTTTCTGCAGTAGAAAGTTTTATTACTTCCTCAATTTAGAAAGACAATTTTTTATCAAAGATAATTCTGTCTTATTTGCACACCAAGGAAGTATTCTTATTTGTGACAGAATTTATGCTGACACGTTGGGTCCATCAGTTGGGTATTTTAGTCAGGTGATCAGAAACATATCGGAGATGGAAGTCGGTAGAAACTTCCTGAAAAACGGAGGTCTAGTTTATGGATGTTACATTACAACAATTCCACAGTGTAGCACTTTCAATAAAAGGATTACTGATCAAGCACAATACTTACTTTCAGTCCTATCCGTATATTACAGCACCTAGGGATGTTTTTCTGTTCCCCCAACTAAAAAAGTGAAGAAGCAAATATATTTTAGAGACTCAGAGATCACACAAAGTGGGACAGAGAAATTTAACTACATTCCACAAATAGAGTATCAGTTCCATACCAACTGCAGTATCATTGGGTATCTGTGCTAGATCACAAGGAGGCTATTTCGAAGGAAATAAATGTAATTAATATGTATTACCTTTATATTTACAATAGAAACCTGTCTGAGAATATTTTCGTATAGTGTCATATGCCTGCTATGTTTGATGTACATGGGAAATGTTTATGACATTCAACCAATTTTTGTTTTCATGTGTCTTCAAATAATTCATGCCCATAAATAAGCCCACTTTATCTTTCTTTATTCAGTTTTGTTTGCATTTTGGGTATACTGAGTTATGTTTTGTTTCTTTTTGCAGAATGTTAGAATGGAAATTCCTGTATCTATGGTTGTAGAGCAGCCAAACTCCACAGCTAGTCCAGTGATGACCCAAGCAATGATCATGTCCTTGGCTTCGCCAACCACAGCTGCCAACAACAGTGCAAGCAGTAGTATAATAAAATCTGGGGATCGTGGTCACAACAGTCCAGAGAGGTGTCTGTCACCAATGCAACAGCCAGATTCTACTACAGATGTGCCATGTTCACAGCAGCCTGTGATGACAGATTCTGTTGATCCAACACCACTCCCTTCATCACAGTTCATGCCTTTTACAACATATTCCAACCCCCCGACACTGGTTTCACAAGCCCCTGTTCCTGCCTCTGGGCCGCAGTCTGAGTCTGGTTCTACTAATACTGGAATTATGAATCTGTCCACCTGTTACAGTGACACAGTTTGTACTAAAAGTACCACACCACCACATATGGTATGTAATACAGGTGTGTCTGGAGTGAATGTGGCTGTTGCTGGCCTAATGGGAGGAAGTGATCAAACATCAAGAGATTTCAGTGGAAGTCTGTTTCAGCCAGTGAACTTCATGGCACAGAAATCAGTGCAAATTGGTGGCAGTGATTTGCCTTTGTCAGGTAAATATTAATTTAAAGAGGTATTAGTGGTGAGCGTAAATCTTTTTTGTTGTGTTCCCTATTACAATTCTTGATCCAAGTCAGTGGTCCAGGCATTTTATGGAAATTTCATATTTTTACAGCATAACTTTAATTTTGTCAAAACAAAGTGCTTATGATGAACTTCTGGGAAGAACTTACAGTACTTACATTCTTTCAACTGTTTGTTTTAAGTGGTGAGGGTAGCAAGGGGAAGGGGAAGCAGAGTGAGGGGTGGGTGTCAGGTTGTAGGGGGCACGCTGTGGTTAGGATAGGTCCAGGTGAATTGTGGAGAAAAGAAAAAGCAATAAAGGAGGGAGCAAGGAGGGCAGAAGGAAGGAATGAGCATGGAAAGAGCTGAGGAAATGGTTCTTGAGAAGGGCCACAGGCATTATCTACTCACTACACAGTGTAATAGGCCAGAAGATTAGGATTGTCAAGTGAATTACAGTTGGAGAGAGAGAGCTGGAACAACTATACTAATGCTCCGAAGGGATTTAAAGGCTTCTAACAACACAGCAGAAGGAAGCAGTTATGGCCAGTTTTGAGATATTACTCTCGCATTAGCTTGCGGGAACTGAAGAAAGTCACATGAGAAAGCTCAGGGTAGTTGGCCATAGGACTGAGATACGAACCAGTCCCCTATCCATCTATCCATTATAAAGCAGGCTTGCTAACCACCTTCAGTATTCAGTTCCAGTAACTGTTAAAATATTCTTTGATAGCCTGTAAATCATTCATTGTGTTGTCTTCTGGGTTCATGACAGTGGCAAGGAATAACAAGACAGGCAGTGTACCTGTAACATAACACTGAGGTGCATTGGTACAACCATTGTTGCAGGGAAACAGCAATAAGTATGACATACTGTGTGTTTGTATGTGTTTTTGTAGACTTAGGTATCTACCATGAAATGCACTTGCACCATATTGTCATCTGTGGCCTGCTCGCCTCTACAGTATTTTTGCACATTGTCTCATAAGTGGCAAAATTGTCGAAAACAAATGTTATTGAACATAAAATGTGTGTATTTATTGTCTCTACAACTTTTGTCTGCAACATTTCTCATTCTAAGAAGAACTGAGTAAGATACGATAAAAAATTATGTTGGACTTCATGCACAATACCTGTTATTCTTGCCAGATTTCAGTGAAACTTGAATTTCCTTGACAGAATTTTGAACAACACTCAAGTATCAAATTTCATGAAGATTTGTCCAGTGGGAGCCAAGTTCATGTGGAAACTGTTTCCTGAGTGCTGTAAAGACGAAAAGAAACTTAAAAGGAAGCAGTGTACTTCTTAAGAAGCTGATGGTTGTAAATGCATGAAGAAATTACCTGAATTACATGAATGTTTATTACAGTGTTCACAAGAGCTTGCCAGTGCTGTGTTTCCTAAGGCAAATGATTTCAGTTCTCAGTCTCATTAGATACATTTTGACATTATTCTCTCGGATTAAAGTAATTTTCCCAGGATTTATCCAGTCATGTCTTGCAACAAAAATTATGTTTGCATAGCAGTGCTATAATATTTCTGATACTAATATATGAGCTGCTTTCAGGCACAGAAGTTATTTGAATACTCATTTTGTTTCTTTTTTTCCAGACCTGTCCACTGTACGCTTTTTTTATAATCTTGGACATGATGTAAGTTCTACCAAATCTTACTATACATGTAATGCATTATTTTTTTGTGGCACATATCTATGGAGGTATTGTATATAACAACATATTAAAGGCCTTCCATAGTGATCTTATATTTTGTTACAAATAGAACACTGTTCCTCAAGAGATATTTTTATATTTTATTCTGCTGATGAAGTGTCATCCTCATCAGCAATATGTATCCCATATTCATTATCAGCAACAGTGCAGGAAAAATTTTAATTAGGAGGAAAGTTTTACCATCACTAAACATCAAGCCATGAAGACTTGCTGGATGCAAGGTCAACCTTCTCAGATTTGAAACTATGTAGGAGATTTTTTAAAATGAAAATGTTTTCTCAGTGTCTAAGTATCATGTCATGAAGAAATTTGGGAGGGTGCATCCAAATCTACACTGGTTCCTTGGTCAGGAGAGTGTGTCCTAAGCTGTCAACATCAGAAGTAAAAAAAAGTGAAGCAAAGTTGTCGCTGTCCATGCCATGAAGTAAGGCATAAGGGGGGAGCAGAAGTATAATTCTGCTTATTATGAATCTTGGGACTAGATGGAGATGAGTGATCAACTCCATGGCCCAGTCACTTTACCCCCATTGTAGAACTGCTGTACTCATGGAAGGGGTGGCGGGGTGGGCCCTAGGGCCAATTGTGATGGTTTTAGAAAAACTCAGTAAGGCATAGGTAAAACTGTCCGTGTATCTAAGCACCATGTATTGAAGATGTATAGGGAGCGTCGAGTTAAAATTTACGTTTTCATACTAAATGAGGTTGAATAAAGGACTTCTGTTCCAAGTGATTTACCTTTTGTGTCTGATCTCCTGGTACTGACTGGACAGGCAGGGTGGCCTTTGGCAGTGGCATGCATGTTGTAGCAAATAGACAAAATGTACCCCTGGTGAGAACCAAAATCTGTTCATCTGGTTATTGTAACTCATCCTAAAATGAGAGGAAAGTAAAAATTAAGGGAGTCTACAGTGGTCAATATGAGCGTGACTGAGCATATTGTACAGTATTTGTCTCAGACTCCTGTGTCATGTCACCGGTCCTCAGGCTTGGCTTTGAACTGATCTAGTCTTCTCCCTGTTGTATTGAAGCTGACCATTTACTGTCAGAAGAACAGTATTTTCTAGGTCCCAGTAATTATTAAGAACAATTATAATTATTAGTTTTTGGTGAACAGAGGGGCACTGGAACAGCTTATTTGCAGGTGCTTCAGTTTTCCCCTGTCAGTATCATTCCACCAATGCTACATACTGTTTCATTTATCACTGACACTAATAATCATAGCAGTTGTTGCCATCATTAATTAACACATTAACAATGTTAACAAATATGAATAACAGTAATTACTTAGAAATTAATTCCAAGGTTATGTCTTGTGAAACTGATAGTCGCTGAGCTGATAAAAGAAATATCCCACTATTTATGGCATGTGGAGGTTCATTATGATGTTTGCAGGAGCCTGTCACTGGACCTTTTTGTGAGCCACCTGAAACCAGTCTGCGTACATACACCCGGTTACTTTAAAATTCAAGTCATGTCAAATCCAAAACCTGCATAGACTGCGAGCATGAATATGTATAATATTACCGTATGTTTATTTTAAAATGATCATTGAAACCCACATGCATAATTAATTGCCAATTGAATATTTTTGTAGTAAATAATGGTTGACATTTGTGTACACATAATTTTTTATAATCAAATAATGTTACAGTACTTTCGGCTCAGCTGTACATATTGGCCTAACTCTGTGCATCAAGCAAAGCCTAATTTACTTCCTTCTCCCACGACAACACCAAATTATGTTGAAAATCCAGCTTATAGTAGTCCAATGATGACTACTAGCAACATGACAAATGAGCATCATATGCTAGGTAAGTAAAATTCTTCATTACATTGTTCTGGATCTGTTATATTACACCCAGTACAAAATTTTGACATGCCTCTGCTGGAAGAAGTCATTCATGTATGTCTTGATTTGTATGCCTTTAACTACAAAATTCCCTTCATTGTTTACTGTTTTTAAGTTTATTCATTACTAAGTTTAGGCATGATATAATTATGTGTATAATGAGACATTTTGAAGAAGTATTGATATATGAGCCAGCAATATGTGTTACTGTTTTTCCAGTAGAAATACTATAGGGCAGAGTACTTCTTGAGGTGCTGATAATTGTTAAGGTGCCTGAAATTCCCTGCCACATGAGGAACTGGCATGTTTACAAGATCCCACCACTGGATGTTATCCTGAACCAGTTGAATCAGTTCACATCCTTCTACTCTTTCTTCAGGATCCATTTTTCTGTTAGCCTCCCATCTGTGCCTAAGTTTGTTAAGTGATCACTGTCATTCAGGTTCCTTGACTGATATCATGCATTTACACTATTTCTCATGTCACCTGTACATGATCTACATGCTACCCAACTAATCTTTTTTTTTAAGGCCTAATTTACTCTTTGAAGGAAGACAGAAGATTTCTACAATTTTCTATAAATTCAGTTTTTTAATGTGGTGCTAATCTCTTGTCATTACAGATCCAGCATCTTCATTACAAGAAAATTTGTATCAAGCTGGACCAGAATTTACACAAAATCTTTTGCTCTCAAATGATCACATTGTTCATGTATCTGCTGATCCAGATAAAACTGGTTTTCGTTCTAATAATGGAGACAATGAGTATGTCACCTGGCAGCCAAAACAGGGTGATATGGAAGCCTCAAATGTAGTACAGAAAACATTTAACAGTGGGGTTGCCTCAAGGTCTAATAAGAATGCCACAGATGGGAGAGACAATAGAATACAAAATTGTGAGTATTCTTGCAACCATTTCTCTTTCACACTCTTGCTATGGGCAGCTGGAGGGGATGCAGGTTACAACTAGTGTGTTTTGTGGGCCTTGTTTTTTTTTTTTTTTTTTTTTAATTACAACTGTTCGATTTTTTATTATTTTTCAAACGTTGCAAAGTGATGGCTGATGGAAGACCTAGGGCTTACTGGCTCCAAAACCCAACCTGGAGGGTCACTTTTATAGGTTATGTGACCTCCTCATGACTGTACTTATTATTATGGGTTTTATGTTGGTAGGTCATGTGCTTAATGCGTGTGGGCCACAAATTTAAAACACTTGTTTGTACTGTACTGTGTAAAATTGTCAGAAAATATCTCGTTTGGAGCAAAAACATTTACCTATGATATTATTTTGTGTCACATTATAGAATGGGAAGTCACATTTTTAGGAGTTGGAGACAGGACTCAGGCAAGTCACCTGTTGTTTCTATCAGTCAGTTACTGACTGATTATCTGGAAAAGGGTGTCAGATAGTCAAAGTGTTTGAAGTCCCCTTTCAGAGTGCATGATTATTCTTCTGGTCCCCATTTATCAGTCCCAAAGTATGTAAACATTATATGTAGAAAACCATGGTTCTATACTTTGTTCATTCCTTGCAGCTCATAATGGAAGACCTCATCAAAATGAAACCAGACACAATGAGGCTTATGAAGCACAAATAAACACTCAGCACTCTGAAGATATGGAAGGTACTTGTGGGCGTACTGTTGGTTCACCTGTGCACAGTAGTCCCCCACCAATGCTTACTACCAGCTATAATATTCCATCTCCCACTGTGCCATATGCTTTCACTCCCATGCCTCCTATGTTGTACAACCACACTATGGTACCATTTTATTTCCCCATGGATTCTGAACAGGGAATGATGCTTGTACCATACTACCCACAGTATACTGTTAGTTCACCTGTACAGTTGGAACCACAGGATAATGTAGATGCTTCAGCAACAGTACCAGATGGGCAAGCAGTTCCATCACAGTTCACAGGATCTGTTTACAATTCTGCGAAGCAATCTGCCAACATTGAGAATGGAAGTGTTCCTCCATATACTATTTATCCTCAGCCACCAACGCCACTGCTTTTCCAGCAGTCATCTTCTGTACCTACTGCTATATATCCCACTGGCACTGGACCTGACCCTAACATATCAGTACCAAGATGGATGCAAACAGTGTCAAGCCTACCTCATATGACTCCAACACCCTGTATGTTACAGTCACCTCCTACAGCACCAATTGGAGCACCTATTGCTTATAATGCTGCTACTTAAAAAGTATTAATTGCCACTAATTCCAGTTTGTCATCATATACAGTATATTGCTAATATATGTTGAAGAGGATTTTGTGAGTTTCTCAACAAAAATATTCTTTGTGTACTTTGATAAATGCAAGTTTCTGAAATGCAGCTGAGAAACTGGAAGTCATGAAGCATATATGATGTCAACAATTCATCACTTATGCATCTGAACATGCATATATATACCGTGAACGGAATATTCAGATTTATGTAGATTAATATAGACATGAAACTGTACCTCATTTGTTGTGGTGCATATGTGACAGTTTTCAATGCTGAACATTATATTTATCATGATTGAGTTCCATAATTGTATGTGAAAGAAATGTCTTCTGTAATATCTGTTACAATTCTAGACTGTTGCAATACTTTTATGAATTGTACCACCATTTATTAAAACGTAACCGTAACAGGCAAACTGATTTAGTCCTTTTCGACTTAAATTTATGAAATTTGTATTTAAGGCTAAATACATATACAGGTGTTGAGTACTTTGTAAGTATTATACAGGTGTTGAGTACTTTGTAAGTATCTGTAGCAACAGGTCTTAATACTGAAGAGTTGACAGTGATGTCATTATTTGTTACTGTTTATGAATTGAAAGTAACATATGTCTCACCATATGTGCTCAGGTGTATGAAGTAACAAAGTGGTGAGAACATTTAGAAAACAATCTGTGATATGAAGGATCACTCAAGATAAAAATTATCCACCAAATAGATCTTGTAGTGCAGTGATATTGTAACTTCTCTTCTGAAAATGTCTGCTTTGATTGTTAAATGTAGTGACCACAAATTTGTAAAATTACATGATTATACAGGACCATATGCTGAGAAGTATCAGTATTATGTTTCCTAACTTCATGTATGGAAGTGTATATATAAAAAATAATTGTGTTATCATTTATGCTCTATAAGCAATGCAAACTTTGAATAATGCAGATTTTTTTTTCATATGTGAATTATAAATGTGTATTGACTGCTTTTGACATGTTTATAAGAATAATAATTTAAACGTTTTTTGTTGGATGAATATTTGTGACAAGTGAAATATTTCCATTAAGAAATCATTAGTCACAGTAAATTTAGGATATCTGTAATTTTTAAATTTTGTATTTGCAGTATTAGAATACAAAAGTGATGTTTGTTGAACACATTGTTTTCAGTTCCATTCGTTCACTCACAAAAAGTAAATAAGTTACACATTTTTTTTTAAAGGAAGCAGGTCTGGTAAAAAAAAGATGCTTGTCATTAAGTTGATAGATTATACTTTTCTTGCTGATAAGAGCAATTAAACCAAAATCAAATTGTGTTTGTAAAATGATTAAATATTATTATTATTATTGATATAACATTTAGTTTCTAATGAAGAAGAACAAATAATATTCAGTTTATTTGCCCTATATGAACTGTTTTTCTTTGTACTGGGCAGATTAAAATCATATGATTGTATCACTGTTGATTTAATAAAGTAAGGAGTAATCCCTCACATGTGTAACTTAATGCTGAACTCCCTGTATTTTATTTATATATATTTATATGTGTCTAGTGTGCTGTGTTATTTAATGATTATTATGGACTTTACAGAGGATTTGTGGGTGAAATGTGTGTTTTTCCGTCTAGATTTAGGGTTATGTAAATATGTGTTTATACCAAGAGAATCTGTTACGAGTACTTACCAGATATTTCTCTCAATGTACCACAGTTACATTTCGTGAGAATCACGTGATGAACTACATTGTCAGAAGACATACCAAGCCAGGTGCAAAATTTTGTGTTCGAAATTTACGTTAAGTTAAATGCCGTAGTGGAATGTGTAATTGTGGGATGCAAGCATATTACTTAGTGAAAGACTGTCAGTTGCAGTATGTGTTGTGCTTCAGCACGGAAATTGTCAACCAAAATTTTGTGAGACTTATATGAAGAAACATTTTTGTACAGGTAAAGAAACATAAGTGCATAAAAATTTGATGAAAAAATCTGACAAAATGTGTGGCTGTGTAGAAAACGGTGGCATATTCTTGCAGATTATTATGAAGCAATGAATGCAGTAAAAAAATTGCAAAACATTTTACCATACAAGCAAGAAAAATGTAAATAGTACTGATGAGTTAATTCAGTGCATATAACTTATCATGTCTGTGTACCAAGAGCAGACAGATTTTGGCTTCTGTAATTATACTATTCTACCTGGTATAAAAAGAATTTTCATGCAAGGTGTATAACAGCATAATGAATCCCAAGGTTCTTATATGTGGTCTCAAAAGCTTCATTATTGGACCATATTTTGAGCCAAGTCAGTCCAGTTCATAATATATGCTCCATTTTAATATATTATTAACAGGCTTAAGAAGTGGTTTTACTCTTGAGATTTTCTGTACTAAGTTTACTGTAATATTAATTATCCCTTACATGCTGCATGCACCACCCCTTTTATTTTTAATTCACCCACAGTTAGGGATGAAAAAACTTTATGAAGCTGGTTGTACAGTTTTCTCCGTTCTCTTGTGTTACTTCTCTTAGACCTGTATTCTCTCATCAATGTGTTGTGTTTCCAAGCACCGTGTAAGTGGCCACCATAAAACATCATGGGTAAGTATTCACATCCTGTCAGCATGCTTATATTAATACAGTCCCTCAAGTGACCATCCACATGTGCAGGGAGAAGTGACATGTGATAACTGGCTACATAAAATAGGGACTGTATATGTCCATATGTAATTATTAATTGGTTTTTTTTCCAGTTAGACCTCAATTTTGAATTCTTATTCTTAAATGTCCTTTTATTTAAAATGCTCATAACTTTTAAATGCAAGTGCAGGTTGGGTGTGAATGGTCTTTGGCACCTGAAGTAGTCGATCTAAAGACAAACCTATTTTGCATAACTTACAATACGTCAATGTGGTCGTATATTTAATATGTAGACTTCTTTTACTTGTTGCCCTACATGGACAGTAAATGGCCATAAACACCAACGTGGTTATGTAAATGTGCCTGTACCTGACCACATTGCTACATCCCCCGTTGTTACCATATTTGTCGGAGCAAAAAATAACACATTTTGCAACATAACATAAGTTCTGCTACCAATGTATATTGTCTTTGAAAATATCCCTGATATATGCAAGAATCTTATCACATGACAAATTGTTAAATATAATTTAGCTGGAGCACATTTTTCTCTTGAACTAATTGTCTTTAAAGTGCAGGAATGCCATGTATAGATAAAAATGCAATAACTTTCCCATGGTACGTTCTTAAAATCAACATGCTCCTTTTATTTAATTAGTACATAGCCTGTTCTTTTCATTTGTTCATTGACTCTAAATTAACTGGAAAATATTATTGGTTAAGATAACTATAAGTTAAACAGCAAGAATTAATAACATTTAACACATAATAAATCACATATTGATAATTGTCATCCTATTGTTTATTTATTCAATAGTTTTACTAATCCTATACCAAGCACTGATATGAAAATTACATCTCATATAGAAATTGACAAAATTTTAAAATCTTCAAAAAGTGTTCCAATGCTACTGGATATGAGATTCATACCAGGATATTAAAGGCATGTGAAAAAACAAGAAGCTCAACCTTGGCATGCATATATATATATGTAATCGGTCCTTAGCCACAGGAATATCTCCATCATGACTAAAATTTTCCATTGTCAAACCCATTTTTAAGAAAGGAAAAAAAATATCATGTCTAATTATGGGGCAATATCATTATTGCCCTCATTTTCTAAAATTTTGGAAAAATAATATATGCTAGACTTTACCAGCATTGCACAGAAAGTAATATTCCATCAAAACACCAATAAGATTTTACATTAAATTCCTTGACAGAAAAGGTCACATTTAATTTATTAAACGTAATCTATGACGCCTTAAATAAAATAATAATTGTAGGGGACATATTTTGCAACCAAATAAAAAGTCTTTGATTGTGTAGATCATGGTGTTTCATTATCCAAACTCAAATTCTGTAGCATAAAAGGTAAAGTCTTAAGTCTAATTCAAAACATACTTGGAGGTCAGATATCAGAAAGTACAAATAAATGTAAAAAAAAAATGACTCCACATAACATCTACAGAATGGAGAAGAGTTTCTTTGGGGTTCCACAGGGGTCATTTCTAGGGCTTTTGTTGCTGCTTATCTATATCAATGATCTTCCATTAACACTAGAAAGGTATTTCTTATGTGTTCTTATTGCAGATGATACTAGTGTTGTCATAACTGATACTAATAGTACAAATTTTCTGAGTAACAGCAGAGAGATATTTCCACAATTAAATAAATGATTGTCTGCAAATTTATTATTGTTAAATTATGACAAAACTAACTTTTCACAATTTAGAACAAAAAATTCACTTATTTTAGATACAAAATTAGAATATAATAATAACTCCTTACATACAAAGTTAGACACCAAATTTCTTGGAATAATAATGGATAGTACCTTACAATGGAAAGCTCACAAAGATTCACATCTAATGAAAATCAATGCTGCATGTTATGCCTTAGGAACTCTAAAACTGATCATGTCAGAACAGTGTTAGGTATGGGGGTTTTTTTTTCTTATTTCCACTCGATTATGTCTTACAGCATAAGTGAAAAGAAGAGTTGCCTATATAAATAAATAAATACACACACACACACATATATACACACACATACAAAATAGAAGTTTCCAATTCACGAAAAAAATGCACTACAGTCATCATCATCATCACTTATTTCATATTCCAGCAATCCTCAGAGGGTACAATCACAGCTCCATGGGAAATGGAATTGGTCAAATATACAAGGGCTTTTGTCAATATACATCAATATCAAATACTAGAATAATAATAATGTAATGAACATAAAAACAATTGAACACTTAAAATAAAGATTAAATAAGCATAAGAGTTCTATGATAGACACAATGTAGGATATGTTAAAAATCTTCAAAATGTGTTTCCTTTTTATTGTAGTTAAAATATTCACCCAGTGTATAGAAGTACTACTGCGAACTCTCCTTTTCACCTAGGGTAGAGTTGCCTCTATTCATGCAATTAAGTCATATGAGTGCAGTACAAGCATGCTGCGTTCATTCTTAACTACAGCACTGTAAGTAGAGTAATGATCAACTTCGCGCCCATGCCTCTTTACCCAAGGTTAAGAACCGCGGTTTCCATAGATGTGAATGTTGGTAACACTTCTTCTACACTCTTCAGCCGTAATTAACCTGCATAATCATTATTAATTTTTTATGGCAAGATCGATGGTTAACACCCGGGCAATTTTGGCGTTGGAAAAAACCGCCTGCACCTCAACTTTGTTTAAAAATGAGGACATATTTAGCACACGATAGTATGTGGTAACACCATACATCCCTGTGTCAAGTCTAATTAGAAGCTATACACTGTAGAGTTTCTTTTATGTGTAAGGTATTGTTCTTTTAGGTTTGTATTAATAACTTTTGCTGCTTTAATAACAAGGCAGTTGAACTAGGACGTTTTATTTTGATGGCAGCGATAGCCGAAGGGAACCTGGGATTTCAATTTTTCTGGTTGGTGTAACTGCAGCTCTGCATGTATGAACAATGTGAGGTTAAGGTTTGGCGCGCGAAATTCCGTGTGTTGCGTGTGGTAATGCTAGCCGTTTCGAACATACGCTTCGTTAGGCTTGTTGAGTGTTGATGTAGATCATTCGTCGTTGTTAGAGCGTTGTAGTCTAAGGTTATTAACTTCGCTGTATTGTGGGATTAAAACATGTCACTGTGGGTTGACAAATACCGGCCGAATTGTTTAACGAAATTGGATTACCATAAAACTCAAGCCCTTCATCTAAAAAATCTGGTATGCCTTGATATTGTACAAAACATCTGTGTATGTATGCATATTTTGTTATGTATGTTCTTCACAGACTGCTTGTCTCTGTCAAAAATAATACGCAATTACCTCTCAAAAATTAGCGTTGATCAACTAATTGCAGTTTACGATAGCAGTGAAAGAATACCTGATGGCTACCAAATTATATTCCGCTTGAAAATTTTTATTACCAAGGAATTATTAACGGACGTGTAAATTTTGTACAAAGCTGGAGATTACTATTTTCTGTGATGTGACGTGTAGTTAGGTAGAAGTGTACTAACATTTCACAGGAACCACCTACCTCCATTATTTCCTTGAACCCCCTTCTGACAACTTTTCTGTAATTTCTTCAGTTTCTAGAGGCAGATGTCAGGATAGTAATTTAAGTTATCGCACATTTTCTTCCATGGTGCCATTTGGCCTGAATAAGGCAGCCAGTTTGGTCTTATCATGAAGCAGGCATCTGTTACTGGAAGAATATCCAGTTCTGTTCAGTCGTCGTCGTTGTTAATTCATTCATACATTTTTCTGTCAGTCCAACAAAGCGATTTGTTTACCAGTTACATTTTTATTTAGGTTGAGCTGGGTGATTTTCCACATCTTTTAGTGTATGGACCATCCGGTGCAGGCAAAAAGACACGTATATTTTGCTTGCTTCGGAAACTATATGGGTCTGGAGTTGAGCGGTTACGATTGGAACATATGAACATCCAGGTGAGTAAGACAATTCGAAACTGTTGATGGGTCTTGGATGTAATTCTTTCGTCAGTGTCCCACGTATTTTTAAAACTTGTATAACTAGCTCATTTGGTTAAGGTGGTGTATGTAATAGTGGTATAATGACAGGTGTATCATTGTCAAATTTTTACTTGCTGCAGCAGCCCATGTTACAGACAAGATTGGTTATGCATGTATTTCTGTTTGAGAGGAGTGGAGTGTGATTGTTAAAGGCTTGTGTAAATAACATTTTGGAAGGTCTTGATTTTATCAGAGTTTTCAGAGAATATGGGGTAGCTTGCCTTTCACAGTCTTCAGCACTTGAATGGTACAAATCATTCAAGAGCATTTACCAATATGTAGAAAATGGAGGGCATCTTAACGGAGTAACAAAACAATGTTGGTATCATAATTAACGCCATATGTCAATGCAAAATGTTAGTTTTTATGCTGTATTCTATAATAACATGGCTTTATTAAAGTCAGCACATGATAGATACGCCAGCAATAGTTGCCAGAGCAAACGGGAATGTACATCCAAATTTAATTTGCTCTGATCAATACTTTCAGAGGTAAGGAAGTGATATTTGACACTTGTCATAGTCTCTGGTGAGATACAAGAGGCATTTGAAAATGTAAACTGGACCAAATTAATGCAGATCCTAGAGGTAACTGGTAGTGATTGGCATGAAAGAAAAACCAGCAAATTGTACGTGGATCAGAGTGTTAAACTGAAAATGGACCAGGGGGAGACGAGAGAGTGAAGACTTGAAGAGGAGTTAGACAAGGATGCTGTTTGTTGCTGATTCCACTCAACTTGTACAGTGACTACCTTACCAAGGAAGCTCTTGAAGGCTTTGGAGACATCAAAATAACAGGACAAGTAATTTGCACTGTGAAATATGCATATGACTTTGTGCTGCTGGCTAAGGAAAAAGTGGTGCTACAGGGCATGACCGAAAAGCTAATTGAAATTGCAAGATGGCTATGGAATGGAATTGAATGTGGAAAAAAATATTGTGATGAGAGTCTCAAGGCAATCACTGCCAATACAGATTATGATAGATCAAAAACTGCTGGGGAATGGGGACTATTTCAACTATTTGGGTAGCGTGATAACAAGTGAGGCAAGAAGTAGATGGGAAATTAAATCCAGGATTTCCATGGAAATTGCAATTTTCAACAAGAAGAAGAAGACCCTTTTCACCAGAAAATTGGACTTATATTTAAGGAAGAAACTAGCAGAGTTGTATATTTGGAGTATAGCTTTATGAAACAAAGTATTCATTTTTAGCAGTTGTTCAGCAAAACACAAAGTTTGACCGTGGCAATGTACATTCCTTTCTGTGACCTTTCCTCCCCTTACCAAGCCTCATGCTTCATTTTCTAACAGGTTATATGTGATCATTTACTATATGCTGATAGGGCTGAAATTGGTGACACCAACAAAACATAACATTTTTGGTCTCATGTATGGCATGTACCTTCAGCAGATGAATAAGTGAATTATTTGTAACTTCCATTGTTATAGTTCTGTTGGATCAATATGGCTGACATGAAGTTTTCCCAACAATTATTGGTGTAGAGTCCCAGTATCATGTTTCATTGAAATCTGTTCATTAGTTTCAAGATAAATGCTAACTGATGGGCATGATACTCTGCATTGTATTCAGTTCATGCACTTACTGTGTTAAACTTGCATGCAAAGAACTCTCAGGGCTGTACATGTCAATGGAATGTGAAAACTGCATTGGAGTTTGGATTCAGTTACAAATTTACTGTATAGAAAATGACTGAAACTGAACCAACAGTAAAGGACTATTTATTAAGGTATGTTAATGTCAAAGAGTAAAGTTGTCCCCTGTTCATGCCATGAAGGCATTTAGGGGGAGCAGAGCTATGGTGCCAGTTACTTGTAATCTTGGCACTAATTGGTGGTACGTGGTCAACTTCACTCTCCAGCTTCTTTACCCATTGGAAAGATCCTCAGTAATCTTTAGAAAGGGGGAGGTTGGGTCCCAAAGCTGGTCTGGACATTTTGGAAAAGAGAAAAATTTCTTGCCCCTGTTTGGATTCAAGCTGTTGATAGTCCAGCCCATAGTCTAGATCCCGCACCACCTACATTAGCTGGCTTGTATGTGTTAAAGGTATAAATGTAAAATACTAGTTTGATGTGAATTAGTCTTTGAAATGTCTTATGGAAAGCTTCTTTTGGCTAGCACATGGATTTTGTAATTTTAATTTCTTACTTGCTCTCACATTTTTAGACTCCATCAAACAAAAAAATTGATATAACTACTGTGAGCAGCAACTATCACCTGGAAGTAAACCCTAGTGATGTTGGATTTCATGATAGAGTTGTTATACAGGAGCTGATTAAAACTGTGGCTCAGACACATCAGCTGGACCCATCTGGCCAGCGAGAATTCAAAGGTAGGAAGGCAGCATTTTCAAGTACAGGATTCAAATCACATATATGCATGCTGTGGACAACCTGTGATATTTCACACACTTGAGAGGTTAATGGAGTGACTGACTGAGTTGTGAGGAAGTTGCAGAATATTGGGGTTAACTGTTGCTTGTCCCAGAAGTAGTAGGAATGTTACAAACCTCAGATCCTTGCAACTGGGAAGGAACTAACAAATTTTTTTGTGTGTCCTCATGCATAAACTTAGTTGTGAACATTTAGTTTGGGTGATAAGGATGTCATTTTTGTTCTTAATGCCATACATTGGTGTTAATAAGTTAACTGTGTATGTATTTCCACTGTACATTGCAAGACAGACATGTATCAGTGTGTGAAAAATCTTCAGCTATTTAGTCAGCTTATGTGTTAGACAAATTTGAGTACCACTCGATATTTTATTTTTGGCAATTGTGACAGCTGTTTATCACTATAAAACACTAAATGTTGTAGCAGCCAAAACATGGTGTGTCATAGTTTGTTACATTGATATGGAGTTGTCTATAAAGGCGTTAAAGTGTGACATGTAAAAGTTTTAAGGCTACTTATTCCTCTGTAAGTAATAAATATGACATGCCTGTGAAGTGTCTTAAAGTTAAAAAAAATATTGAAGAACAAATCCATCTTGCTGCCCAGTATTGCCTCTTTGACAGTTGTTTTTTTTCACGTACTGTTATGTAAGTGTTAGAAATACCCAGAGTACTAGTCATCTAAAGTAACTGCATATTAATCCTGTTGTTTCAGTTGTGGTGATTTGTGAGGCAGACTGTTTGACTAAAGATGCTCAGCATGCTCTTCGGCGAACCATGGAGAAGTATGTTGCAACATGTCGTATCATTCTTGTTGCTCAGACAATTTCTCGAGTTATACCAGCCATTCGCAGTCGTTGTCTTGGTGTTCGTGTAGGCGCACCAACCAAAGAAGAGACTATTAGCATCCTTCAGGTAGGCTAAGTTTCTTTTATGTCCATATCTATTATGACCTCAGATATCTCAGTCTTTGAAATGGGTGGTAGCCAGCTTCATGACCAGGGTTTGATTGCCACTATGAGACCAGCTCTTATCAAGTAGGTACTGGTAGTAGAGGTAAAGTAGTTGGAACATTTTTTAAGTTGGCCATTCACTTTAATGTATTGTTGAGGTTAAGAATGTGTGGTTTACCACCATGCTGTCTATATGTGTGCAAATCTTGGCAATTTATGTCAAGGCTACCACATAAGTATTCATGTTTTGTACATTTACAAGTTGAATCCAGGATTTGGGGTTCTCACAGCATTGTTGGTGTTACTTACTTTCAGCTGATAGGCAGTTACCATTGTTTTAAAGGAGCATGATGTCTTTATCTTCAGGGTCAAGTGCTCCTTGAATGTTGGTAACCAATTGACATTGTGTTACATCCCAGAAGACCTGAATTTTCAAGAAAGCTGACTGTTCAGTTACATTTTTTTGCATCTTTCTACCTCATGCATTCTTGCAGTCAATTACTGCTTTTATTCCAGCTAAATGCACATAATATGGTAAATACATATATTTATCACCAGTTACCTCCTACATGTTTCAGTGTTTGTTACACCATCTTCAGGGAGACCATTGCGTTACTTGCTCAAAAACTGTATGCTTTTTGCAATGTTGGTACATAGGTTGGGCTATAAAATGTAAAATGTCTTGTTGTACCATATGGCTGCACTAGTTTTGAGCAGTTTATATTTGGTGTTCCTATAGAAATAAGTAGGAGGTTATTGGTGATATATATATATGTATTTATCATATTATGTGCATTTAGTTAGAATAAAAGAAGTGATTGTTCAGTTACATGTCCAAGTTTCTTCTTGTTACTTGTAACTTATCATCTGTATTTTCAGAGTATATGCAGGAAGGAAGGTTTGTCACTTCCAAATGAACTGGCTGAACAAATTGCTGTGCAGTCAAATGGGAATCTTAGGAGAGCCATACTCTTTTTGGAGACTTGCAAAGTTCAGCAGTATGTATATACTGATTTTATAACAGCTCTAAGATATTGCCTGAAGAGAATAAGTTTCAGAATTGTGTCCATCCATTCATCCATCCATCTGTCTATGCATCCTTTTCATGGAGCAGTTTAATGAAAATTAATATGAAGTTCATGTTAACATGCTTGCACCTATATTTGACCATGGTTGGGTGGGTTATTTTGTCCAGGCTACCATATCTGGCCATGGTTGGATCAGAACACAGTGTGTTAAAAATGCGGTTTTACCATGTAGTTCAGCTTTGTCACTGGGAGAGGTATGTAGTACCTTTTTACATCAAGTTCCTTGTAATGTAACAATTCTATTGGTGTTCAGTGTGTCGACAGCAGTCAAAATGGCGAAGTGTAGGAGTGTTGTGTGACAGTGAGATAAAAATGTGGTTGTGCCATGTAGTTTTTGCTTTTGTCACTGGGTGATGTATGTGACACTCTTTTGAAGTAATTTCTTTGCTCTTGAACGGTCTTGTTGGTTTTTTGGAGTGTGTTGAAGACAGTAAAAAAGGCAAAACTTTGGGTGTTGCCTCGTGTAGGGTAAACAAATGTATGGTGTTCCACTCCATCCAGGGATGTATGACATGAAATATCACATTCTAAGTCAATACTAGAACTTTCAATCTATACCCTGTGAAAAACATTTTTCTGTGTCTACAGTAGCTTAGGAGAAAATTACATTTTAGTGTTATGTTACAAAATGTGAGCCTGATATAAACAATTTATGAGTTGGCAGTTCAGCAGGCAACATTGTTGCTGGAAGCAAACATGTTAACAACAATTTAAAGGCAAGAACCGTTTTCTGTAACAATTTCTTCCACCTGAACTTTACAGTATTGGGCATGTCAAGACTTCATGTTGTAGCATCAGCAACATTTAACATGGACACATGAAATCATGTCAGATCATGAAAGTAAATACTTTACTTAGCAATTTTTTTCACTGTCATAGATACCCAGTTTTACAATCCATAATTTTGAATAATTTGAGTCTTGTTTTGTCAGGTTCTTCTGTAACAAACTCTGTGGTGCAGGCACCTTCTTGAGAAGCTGGCATTCATTGCCTCACATGGAACTTGAAGGTTTATTACAGTGTTCGTACATGTTTGCTCTGGAACTCAATTCTAAGTCACTTAAATTCAGCCCACCCCTCACATTCTCTTAAAAAGTCCACTTTAAATCATGCTGTCTTCTTTGTCTAGATTACCCATGTAGTCTGTTCCCTTGAGGGTATCTAAAATTTTGTGTACATTTCTCTAGTTTTTTTTCTTCATGACTTTTTTATGTCACATAACCATGGTGGTGTTGGTCATTATCTTCCATGTTTTTCAGTTGTTGTCCATTGAATCAGTTGTTTTGTCCAAATAAGTTTTGTTCTTTTATGCACCTATGTGGCTGCAGCACTGCATAAAATATTCATCCTTCACACAATGTCTGATATACCTTCATAATTTCTGAACTGCTTTATTGTGCAAGTAATTCACACAAGTAAGTTGGAAACTTGTTGCAAATTTAATTTTTGTTTGTATTATCTGATCTCTTTGCTTGGGTTTAGGCTCCCAATATTTCAGTTTGAATCACAGCTGAGGCACTGACTATTCTGATAGATGTTTAATGTTTTTCTTAATAATATGTACATATAATCCATGCACGTACTCACTCACTCTCTCTCCTCTCCCTCCCTCCCGCCCTCCCTTCTCCTTACCCCACCCCATGGATTCAAAATTTTGTCAGTGGCAGTAGGATTTGGAATGAACCATTAAATTACAAAATGTAGAGAACTAGTACAATACAGAAATTTGCTAATGATTTCACAGGAAGTAGTAAAATGTTACATTGAATCCAGTATATACAGCATTTATTAATGTTTTGTAGGAAACGTTTTGGTGGGGAGGTGAATGTACAGTGAATTTGTGAGTCAGCTGCAATTTAATTCGTTTATCTGGCTGTATTTTTTTTCTTCTTATAGGTACCCATTTCAGCCCAACCAGACAGTAGCATTACATGACTGGGAGATCTTTCTTAAAGATACAGCTAAAATGATTGTCCAAGAACAGTCACCACAGAAGCTTCTGCAGATACGCGGCAGGCTGTATGAACTTATGATACATGGTATATCCAGTGAATTTATTTTTAAGGTGAGATTTCTGGTTTTGTATGTATGTTTTTGCTTTTCAAATTGGTTTCTGAAATCATAATACACAAAGCCTTTGTTTTACACCCTAGTTGTGTTACTGAAAAAAAGTGAGCATAAATCAATAAATTTAATAGAATTTATCCTGTTGTGTCCTTGAAATAATCAAAATAAAATCACATCATCAGTCGTAACACTACTATATATTCTCAGAAAATGCTACATGTTTTGGATTAAATAATTCATCATTAAACTAAATACAGACTTAAATTGCAGGTAAAAATGGAACTTATATTACACACACACACACACACAATGTGTGTATGTGTGTGTGTGTTGCATTTTTACCTGCAATTTAATTCTGGATTTAGCCCAATGACAGATTATTTAATCCAAAGCATGTAGCATTTTCTGAAAATATATTGTTGTGCTAGACTGATGATATGATGTTTTGATAAATCAAAAATGTTATTCCCATAAGAAATAATGGAAGAGACAGGGGTTAGCCTTACAGAGTGCAGACAGCCAAAGGGCCTTAAACTGAAAATGAGATGGTATGAATTAAGAAGTGGTGCATATTGGCAGAGTTTTATAAGCAAAAAGGCATAAAACAGTGGGTGGGGGGGGGGGGGGTTCATAAAACAAGGGCTACATATTTGTGAAAATGAGTCGCAGACCTTTTGTATACTATAAAACATATCAATAACTTATCTGTTGCATGTACAGTGTAAGGGTTTAGTGAAATATTCAACATCATGATGCTTTGGTTTGTACTTAATGTGTATATTGTATACCGTGTAACTAATTCTACATCTCATAGTCATTCTGACTAACTTTTGGATCCATGGAATGTATGAAATATTGTGTGTGTGTAATATATAGTTTTGACTTCTTGTTTGAATAAGCTAAAGTATCACTTGACTGTGAATCACTGTATTTGAAATTAGTCTTTCTTCACTGTACGGGAAAGTTCATTACAGTGTTAGGTGTGTAGTTTAATGAAGAGATTTATTTCACTGATCATTTCTAAGTGAACAACTTTTCTCTCAGTACAGAATATCACTTCTCTTTCTCACATTATTTATATTTACTTTTCATATCACTAACTTGAAATGTGTACCAGGTCTTTCCCAGGGGTAAAGTGGATGAAGATTGGCAGTGACCACCCTGTGCCTTCATGGCATGTCACTCATACTTATGACTGCCAAATTGTGTGGCTGATAAGTGTATGTTGTATACTTCTACAGTCTTGTTTCTTGTCACATGAATACTACTTACAAGTACAGGACAGCATTACAAGGCAGAGACATTAACTTGCTAACTTGTTTGTTCTCAGTACCATCATAAACATTATATGCACTGGAAAATGATTTCATTAGACTGATCACAGAGGTGCCTCCTGAATTTGATATTCATTTCTCTGTATTCACATTACTTTTAATTTGGAACTTGCAAGAAAGAATTACTTACCCTACTTTTGTGAGTAAGTTGGACAAGGAATGACTTATCCTCATGTTTTGTAATGTTAATGTTTGTATATTGTATATTTAATTTATTTATATTTTCCTCTCACTTTATTTCTATAGAAAGTCTGTCTGAAGTTTATGGACAAGACCAATAATAACTCACAAAGGAAGCAGAATATTGAGGATTGATTATGCAGCTTGAACCTTTGTGGTATATGATTCATGACTTGGAACTTTGTGTTTCATTTTTCAGTGGTACAGGTACCTAGCTCAAACATGTTTGTAATATAGAGCAGTATAGAATTAAACTTCATTCTTCTCATTTAGGGACTCCTGCAAGAGCTTGTTAAGAATTGTGACATGCAGTTAAAGACTCAGGTTGTTGAAAAAGCAGCATTCTTTGAGCACCGCATACATCTAGGCAGCAAACCCATCATGCATCTTGAAGCATTTATTGCCAGTTTCATGGCCAGCTATAAGAAATTCATGCAGGCAACTGTTGCACATTTATTTTAACTGAAGGTAACATGTTGATGCCTTTTGACTAGTTGTCATTTTCAAATTATGCAAGTTTGTGTCAGACTGAAATTAGGGCAAAGAGGACTTTATATTTGAAGGTACTGTTTAAGATGTGGATATTTTCTATGGTATGGAATTAAGTTGGGAGTGATCAGATTATAAGTACTCCACCACATTGCTGTCCAAGTACATCTTATGTTTAGAGTTTACCACAATACAGATATTTAAGTAATGTACAGTACTCTCTAACTTATGACTGATACAGGGAAATTTGTTTACTTTTATAACTGCTTTGAATAGAGCACATAATGAACAGCAGAACTTGCATGCTGATTTATATGACAAGATATTTTAAGAAATTACAGTATGAACAGTTGGATTTGAAATCAGTTGTGTGTTCATGTGTTTTGCAGAAATGGTGTTGACTCATGTGTTTGTTTTTAGAATTACACACGAATTTCTTGTTTTCATTTAGGTGATTACAGCATTTTCATATCACTGAATTTGTGTGTTTAGATTTGAGGTCCTCAAAATGGTTGCTGTGGAGAATTCTGTCTTCAGGGATGTAATTAAATGTAGTCAGATAGCAAGTCTTAAGCATTTCAGAATGAGAAAATAAGTGACTCAATGAAATAAAGTCTTACCTGAGAAATTAATAGTTCCTTATCTAGTCAAGAAATTCCCTATATTTCATGGAACCCAAATATTTGTTTTTGCATTCACAACAGGCTGGCATTGGTCACTGACCTGAACCAGATGAATTTGGTCCTCACCCTGCCATGCCATTTCATTAACCCTTCATCTTGTAATTCATATTTGGGGCTCAATTTATAAAGCCAGACACAATGGCAGGCTGTATTTGGAACACACACATGGTAAGACTGGAGAGGCATAGTTTGTTTTTGTATGTGCACACACTTCATGTGTTTGTGACTCATCTATCAGCATTAATAAAGGCAGCTAGGGTTACCATGTAAAAAAAAAAAAAATTTAAGATAGAGGACAAGAGACATACATTTACTGAATTGTGTTCCATTTCGTAACCAGAGGTCTACTCATGATGTATGAATATCACTGATCTTGTGTTAAGTTTATACATGCAATACAGCAGAGTGTCTTCTGCTCTCAGCAAGCATATCATGGTCATGAATGAAGGCAAGTTGTGTACACATGCAAGCAAGAAAGTTATGTTCCTGAAACTAAGTCAGATATCTGAGCTGATTTTGGACTATGACAGTGATGAGTACAAGACTGACACTGTGACAATGGTAGAGGAGTGGGGGTTATGAGGAGGTTAAAAATGACCCATTGGTACAATACACATCCACAGTGTGACTAATAACAGGGGCTGGTGTTCAAGTGCCAAACAACCCTGAAGAAAAATAATAATAATAACAGAGTAATCCAGATCAAGAGATGCAACAGCCAGGTGTTGCTTAGAAGACCAACTGACAGACTGCTGGGCACCAGTGAACCAGCTTTACACACCTTCCCTCACATGATGAACAAGATGGATTGATACATCCTTCAGTTTTTACACTTCACAGACAGCAGGACTGGAGTTAACAGATATTATGGAAATTTTGACAGACTATGGAAAATACAAAACCTATTTGAGATTTTAAACAGGGCATTTTCAAAATTTTACAGTGCTTCCAAATGTCTGGCAGTAGGTAAGGTCATTGTCTTCTTCAAAGGAAGGTTAGTTTCAAAACACTGAATTATTTATTGCATTTTTAAGATGTGCAGATATCTATTTTATTTCATAACTTAATCCTTTTGGCTCAGTTATATTCACGTTTTTCATAAAGCATATGCTAATATTTAAAAAAAAACCCCAACAAAACTATAGTGCAGGCCCCACTATATCAATTTAACCTGTATGTGCATGGGTGGGTATTTAAGTTTTTGCACATTGTTCACAAAAACTGTATTATTTGCACAGAAAAATATAAAATTATAAAACAGATGGCATTTAGTGGAAAATAAAACCGAGAATATGCAGCAGGGCTTAAAGATGCAGTAAATTTGTCACCCTAATATATAAAATGAATTTTTTCTTGTGCATTCACATATGTGAATGTAGGTCTTTTGAAGGTCAAAGGCTGTTGTTTAACCTTTTAAAGCATAGTGATTACTTTATGTACCACCAGGTTTAACATTCAAAAATTCTGCATGGTGCTCACATTGGGTATATGTGTTTGGTATGATCTCACAACAGACAGTGACTGTTGCTTTACACAACCTTAGCAGATTGATTTTGCATAAGTGAGGTTGAGTGTGTTTAATATGCGGCACATACTGAGTCCTTATATAAAATAGACACATTTAGTCTTTAAATGGTTAAAGGTTAAGAGCAGGTTCGAAATGAACGTGTCATCCATGCCTAGGTCTCCCAAACAATGTCTTCCCTTCAGATTTTCTGACCATGATCCTGTATACTTTTTTCCATTCCCATCTCATCCCCCAGGATTTGCTTGATTCACTTACCCTGATATTTTGTAATACAAATCATGTAGCTCTGTTATGCAATATTCTCCAGCTTCTGTTCTGCCCTTCGTTAGGTCCAGATATTCTACTCCTCACCCTGCTTGTGAACACGTATAGTTTGTATTCCACCTTCAGTTTCAGAGACCAAGTTTCACACCCATGCATACAATGCATAATTACACTCCTTGTATTTTAATCTATACAGTTGTGGATAGCTATCGGGAAGATAAGTTTCCGAACTGAATGGTAGCGGGCATTCCCTGAATGTAGTTTATTCTTAAGGTATTCATGAAAGCCAGTTTTGTTAGTGGTATTCCAAAATATAAGAAATTTGTCACATTTTCAAAGCCATTTAGTTATCTTGATTTTGTCCTGTTTTCTCAGTATTTACTTCCAGACCAGCTTTCTTACTAGCAACTAATAAAGTGTTTGTGTTTTCCTTTACATTATGTATTTGCCTAATAAATCAACATCATCAGCATAGATCACAGGCCAATAAGTCTCATTCATTTTCAGTTTCCTTGGACCTTAATGGCGTATTCTAAAGCAAAGTTTAGAAGCAGTGACAATGAAGCATCTCGTTATACACCATTCTAAATAGGAAAGGTATCAGAGGTTTGCCTGTACAAACTTCACTGTAGGTTTCATTTAAACACATTTTATTTAAGCTAACTGGTTATTGAATTCAGTTTGTCTTACATGCTGACTCAACAGCCTAATAGCCACTTCAAGACAGCAGAAGTACAAGTAGACAACAGCAAATCAAGAATACAGCAAAACCAAGACTTAAAATAAAAAGTCATTACAGTGAATATAATTACAAGCTGAAGTTAAATTGCGTGAAGGAAAAAAAAAAAGATAATACAAGATTTTAAGTAAATCACAACTCTTATATGCGTAACTGGATAAATAATACAGCACCACAGTAACGTGCATTATGACTGATGGAAAAACAAACTGTTCTCTAAATATATCAATAAAAGCAATACTTCTTAGCAACATCATTGGTCCAGAGCCCATGAGCAATATACCCTACAATATGGGGCAAAAGAATGAAGGAAAATAGTATTAAAAAACAAGAAGCAACAATTTCACTTAACCCTTAGAGTTCTGTTTTAAATCCCAGCTTGCTGAATTATTCTATGGGGATATTTAAATTTTGCGCATGCTTTTTGAAAAACTTTAATATTTTGAGAACTAAACGAGATAAAATTGTGAAACAAAAAGCAATTTGTGGGGAAGGAATCAGACATTACTAAGGATGCCTTAAAAAATGCTGTAATGCCCTTATTGCATATTGGAGAACATACGTTTCTAAAATGTTGTAAAATACTTCATAGGCGAAAGAACATTATATGTAGCACAAATTGTAAATACAGAACAGCTGGAACACTATACACCCTAGAAACATGGGATTGTTTCTGGTACATAACTGTAAATACCCTGCATAAAGGTGATAAGGATGATGATGATGATGATGATAATAATAGCTTTGTCTGTCTACATGATATGCATCAGCAAATGATCAAGACCTCTCATAAGGGGAAAAAATTTTGTTTCAAGTGCTTTTTCTCCATAAGCCTGCTGCAGCAAGACTCTGCGTGTGTGTAACTTCACTGAATTATTTAAGAATTTGCCATTAATGTGGGTGAGCAGTAACTACTTGGTCATTACTCTCCCCATCTGAAGAGCTTTGGTTTATATATATACAAGGGTATCTCTGCAGTTATGTGCCCATTTCTTCATGCAACAGCAAATTTAGCGTATCTTATTTACAATACGATTTAAAAATATGGTTCAACACCTGAGAGATGCATCTTTTTTCTTTACCAAGATGTCCAGACCAGCTCTAGGTCCACCCAACCAACTATCAAAGAGGTATGAGGAGCTCTTTTTCCAAGATAAAGAAGCTGAAGCGTGAAGCTAATTACAAAAATCACAGAGTGCCACACTTGGGGGTGTCGCGTGGTGTGTTTATTTCACTTTTCATTATTGGACTTGGATATGTCCACTTCAAGTATATGTGCAAATGTCTATCTTCAGTTGCAGGTTACCTTGTCTTACTGAAGGGTCAATGTCAGTGGTGTATCATTTCACTGACCTGATGTAATGTTCATGACACCTTCTGGAGTGGATAAATAAAGCACTACCATAAATAAACTATATGGTAAATTAGTGTCCAAGTGCATATGGGCCTCCATGTTCATAATGTGAGTGTTCACTCATCATAGTTAAACAATGTGTAATAGGTGTTTTGCCTTGTACTAAAGTGAAGAGTTCAGTCAGAACAGTATTTGGGCAGATCCTTAGGATTACTTGGTTTTCTTGACTGGTGATCTTTCTGTTCTCGAACAGTCCAGACCTGTTTCAGTAGTAAAGGCCAACAAGAGAATCGGTAGTGTTGTGTGAACTCTCAGGATTTGTTTGCATGGGTTTGTAATGACCAAAAAAAAATCTGGTGGTTAAAATCTAATTTATTAAAATTTATTAATTTCACTAATAGTCTCATTAGTATTCTCTTCCAAAGCATCACTTTGTTCAGTTCTTCCCAACATTTTGTAAATTTGGCCTGTGTTAATCAAATTTATTTAACAAAGAAATAATGTCATGGAGTGATGGCATTAATCCTGTCTGAATTTGAAGGTGACAAAGGAAGGACTGCCAGATGTGGCTCAAATTGCAAGGAGGTCAGTGCAATATCTGGAACTGCTGGTGTGATCCAGTATCCAGCAAGGTAAGAAAATTGCCTTGTGGGTATATCTTGGGGCCCAACCAGCTTCCTATTGAGTGGGTATCAGAAGTAAATCAGCTGAGGCCTGAAGCAACCACTCATTTTCATCTTGTACTAGGATTAACCCCTTAGCACAGTAATTAAATGCCAGTGGGACCTGCAGATCAGAATGTAAATGAGAGGTGCATAAGGAGGGCAGTTCAATGCTACCACCGTAACGGTATGCCTGACATTAGGCTTAAAGGGGCTAAGATGTGAAGCTACATCAGATCCCCCCCCTAATACATCTGTATGGGATGACGCTTAATATTGAGGTGATAACTCATGAACCCCTGGAACTAGACATGTGAAATGTGGTGGAGAATCAGAGTTCTAATTATGCTTACAATTTCTCAAAATATTGGAATTAAAAAATTACAAACATGGTGACAAGGACAAACTTGAGAGTCCTGTCCAGCAGCTTTTAAAGACAAAAAATCTGTGCATATTTAGTTGCCAGCAAAGAATTCCCTCTTCACTAGTATTCAGTTATGCAACAATCTGCACAACAGACCCACAAAGATAAGCTGCATTTTATTAGTGGATAATATAGCAGTATTGGCTAAATATGGGTACAGGATTCCTTATTACAGGTTGTGTGATAAAGTGCATAATAGGCTTTGAACATATTAATGAGAGAATGTGCAAATTGAGAATCAAAGGGAAGTTCTGTAAGAGTATATGCTCCCACAGAAGATGAGAACAAACAAAATGCTGAAGATGTGGAACAATTTTATAAGTTGTTGGCTGTATGTGACAAAACACCAAGAAATGATGGCCTGACTCTCCTTGGGGATTTTAATGCTAAAATTGGGAAAGAACATTCGTATAAAAGAGCAGCAGGTAGAATGTAAGAATGGAGGAAAATTAGTGCAGCTGGCAATAGCCCACAACCTGGAAATAAGTAGCACCAAATTTCAACACAGAAGAATCCATAAGGGTACCTGGACAGGACATTTGTAACCAAATAGAACATGTACTCAAACAAAAAAGAGCATCTATGATTACTGATGTTCGGACACTTTGGGGACCAAACTGTGACTGATCACTACCTTGTTAGAACAAAAATAAGGCAGGGAATTAGCAGAGTTAATGAAGGTATATATACAAGATCAAGAAAATGGGATGTCACAAAATTACAAAATCCCAAAATAAAAAACAAAAATGAAAAGAATATAGCTCAGAAAATAAATGAAACAGATCCAAGCCCAGACATGGAACTAGAACGGGATAACCTCAAAAACATCATAAACGATGTGGTATATGATGAAGCTGGAATAAGAATAAACACAAAATATGCAGGATGGTTTGATGAAGATTGTAGAAAAGCAATTAAAGCAAAGAATGAAGCAAGAAAGAAAAGTATAACTCGAGACACAAGGACTAATTGGGAATAATATATAAAAAGAAGAAATGAAGCTAGAAAGATCTGTAGAGATAAGAAAAGGGAAATGATAAATAACGAGATTAAAGAGCTAGAAATTGAAAATTAAAGAATGAAAATAGAAAGTTCTACAAGGAACTGGGAACATTAACTAAAACTTATAAACCAAGAAACAGAAATATCAAGGCATGTGACAAATCAGTATTGACTGATGAAAAGGGATACTACATAGGTGGAACAAACATTTCAAAGGAGACAGAGTGCTCAACAATTTGAATTTTATGAAAATGAGTCTTATGACCACACTGATGAGGAAACAGAAGAACCAACGCTGTATGAAATACAAGAAATTGTAAAAAACCTTATGAGAATGAAAACGCCAGGAACTGATAATATTAATGGAGAACTCCTGCAAGCTGCAGATCCACATATGACCCAGAGAATACAGGAACTTATTCTTAATATATGGAGATCTGAAAAAATGCCTAATGGAATATGTCAGTAATATGTCACTACATAAGAAAGGAGAGAAATCTGAATGTTCCAATTATAGGGGAATCTCACTTCTTAATACTACATACAAGATCTTAGCAACAGCAATAAATAACAGATTAAAAACATATGCAGATGATTTGTTTAGTGAAGAACAGAATGTGTTTAGGAAAAACAGGTCAACTATGCACAATATATTTATAATGCCAGAAATATTAGAGAAATGTTATGAATATAACATTAAGAAGCATGTATTGTTTATTGACTTTAAGCAAGCTTTTGACTCTGTTGACAGACCAAACACCATATAGGTACTATAGGAATTAAGGATACCAAAGAAGCTGTTACGATTAATCAAAATGACAATCCAGAACATGAAGGCAAGTGTGAAAATGGAGAATCTTACTTCTAACCCATTCTCAATCTCGTCTGGTGTGTGTCAAGGCAATCCACTCTCTGCAACAATATTTAATACTTGACTTGGTAATTAAGAAACTAAATCTTAGAGGAGATGTTAGTCTAAAACTGAAGCAGTTTGTTGCTTATGCTGATGATGTTGCCCTTCTAGCTAGATCTCTGAAAGCTCTTAAAGAAATACTTCATAAATTGCAAAATGAAGCAACCATGTAGGATTAAGTATCAATGAAGATGAAATATATGCAAATAAAGAGAAGAGGAATGAAAGACGTAACACACCTAAAAATTTATAATTTTACCTTTGAAAGTGTGGAAAAATTTAATTATCTGGGCTCCATTTTGAATGCAGATAATAAAATGAATATAGAAATTGCTGAAATAGCAAAAGGCAACAGAGCATATTATGCCAATGCAAAACAAAATCAAAATTCCTAAGAAAAACACCAAAATGAAAATATACAAAACGATGACAAGACCAGTCGTTACATACTCATCAGAGACTTGGACTTTAACAGCAAAAGATGGAAACAACTTACGCATTTTTGAAAGGCAAATACTAAGGAAGATATTTGGCCCTATCAATACTGACAATATATGGAGAACACGAAACAACATGGAGAGTGATAAATAGGTGCAGATATAGTGAGATTCATCAAGACATAAAGAATCAAATGGCTGGGGCATATTCAAAGAATGGACCAAGCAACACCAACTAGGAAGCAATTAGACTGGAAACCTTTGGGAACTAGACCAGTAGGAAGATAAAAAAAAAAAAAAAATGGCAAGGGGATGTTATGGAAGATCTAAAAAAGCTGAAAGTTAAAAACTGGAAGAAAATGGCTAAGGATAAAGAACTTGGAGAGACTTGGCTGAGAAGGCAAAAACTCACAAAGGGTTGTAGTGCCAAATGATGATGACAATGATGGCTAAATATGACATTAACAACACACAACTTACAGGACTGGAACTGGACTGTGATACGAAGAAGGGCTTCTGAGTTTTACCCGTCATTCCTTGTAATTTCCAAGTCAGGAGTAACATGGAAGATAACTTTACGTGTAACTTGGAAAAAAATTAGGGTTGGAAAATATTTATTTACTTTTGTTTGGGTACTTTACTGTATGATGTAAAACATGGTCATTATACACACATTTTCATTTTTATCTTTCAATATGACAGTGACAAAAACTACTTGACCCTGGAATTCAGGAATCTGAAATTTTATGACGGATCACAAACATTCTTGTAAATTGGGAAATTAGGAATAAAGTACTGTTTATAACTGAACAATTACCAACACAGCAATGATGGAACAATAAGAAGTTATGACTGACGAATATAATGTAGACAGAATATATAGCAATTTCTTCCAAGAAAGAAAATTAACTCAATAAAAAGTCCTGAAAGGGAGTGTTTGATCCTGTAAAGTCCGCACTGGCCCAACAGGTTAGTTCACAAGCAAAATTGCATTAAATTCAGATTTAAAACTACACATGTGTAAGTAAGTTAACTGTATTACTTGTATGTTTCTACAGGGCCCTTAGTTTATCTGACTCATTCTGCTGGTCACTTTCTGTTGGCTACCTTATCACATGGAACTTGTCTCACTCAGTGAGCCACCTACGCCTGATCTGTTGAAAGCGTTATGTCTGTAGTCATGAAATCTGTCATCAGTTACAATAGGAATATGATTGCAACACCTAGTGTTTCTGTATGATGTATATGATAAATACAAATTCTACAAGAAGCACTATCATAAATTCAGATAACAGCTTCATGATGTGCCATGTTCAAAACACAATAATATTTCTGAAATATGTGAAGAACTTTGAAGCAACAGGTTCAATTCTAGACAGGACAGAATGTGCAGAAAACTCCTGCTGAGGAACCACCACATGAAAATGGTGCTAGGTTGTAGACACCCTCAATAAAATTGTTAGTTAAACTTGTACAGCAAATGGGTGTCTGCATTGTCAGCACAAATTGCAACAGAACTGTTGCATTCATATCCCTATGTGACAACTGGTTCACACACCCTATGGCATGGACTCTAAGGCAAATGTGAATTTTTCAAACTGGTACCTTCGTGTGGTGCACAATGAAATAGACTCAACACTTGTTCTATTTAGCAAAGAAGTTTGGTTTCATTTTGGTAGCTAACCGAATTCTCACAACAGGTATTGGTCTGCAGAAAAGTTAATGTTTATGCACAAAGTGCCATTTCCTGATGGTAGGTTGGTGTGGGTGTGCTAAGTAAAACCAATTTTTTTTTTTTTTTTTTGGTCAGAGTTAAGACAATCTGAAAAAGCATTCAGGATGTGGCATCTTCGGCATCACTGGTAGAATTCAACCTTACATGCATTGAAATGTGAACACAGTAAATACAATCTCTTACATGTTTCGGCACATTCACATTTCAGTGCATATACGATTGGTGTGATAAATTGAATTTTGCATCATGCATGGTATGTACAATATTAAAATCACAAGCAGAACTTCAATGTGCAGTGCAAAATGTGTTTGTTACGTGCGATGCATGTCTCACAGCTGAAGGAAACTATTTCCTGCACCTCTATATATAGCAAGTAAGAACTTAATATTAACTGCATCACACTGAACAAACACATGGACCCCAACTTTCATCAGACTGGAATAGGAGCAAGTCACTGTTCTGCCTTTCACCATAGAAAATGGTCTGTGAAGTGACCAGCAATCTGAGCCAAATAAAAAAGAGAACTCTATATTATCCAATTAATATTCATTAATGAAACTTCGATGAATGACATACTGATTACAAATGTTAATCACTTCACAGCCCTAATGTATTTTAAATTGGATTGTACACAATAAGGTACACAGTCTTATGTCTGGACAGATATGTACTGCTTACAAGCCAGCACATAATTACATTACCAATTTTACCCCAACTGTCTGCAGTTTGTATAAGAGAGAGTAATCAAAAAGTTTCTCCTCATCGATACTATATTCACTGCAGAGAAACTTTTATGATCACCCTTTATATTCAAGCTTACATATAAGCATAAATATATTTCACCATTCTTCCTCAGATTGCAGAGGCTGAGGCTCATTATAACTGCCACCTGACAAAGGTGCAAGTGTACTCTTTGAGCCATCTGTCTTATGTTCAAACTTTCTAAAGTCTTTTCCACCAAAATGACCAGGACGAGTGTATGAAGATATGGGGACAGCATTAGAAGCAGCCTCTTTAAGCCATGAAGGTATAACTTGTTCTGCCTGTTGAAGAATCTTGATAAGATCTCTTGCTAAGGGAGCATCAACTTCAGGATCATAAAAGCTAGTTGCTTTTCCACGATTTCCCACACGACCGGTCCGTCCTATTCGATGAACATATTCATCAATGGAATGAGGCATATCATAATTAATAACATGATATACATTTTTTATATCTAGGCCTCTTGCCGCAACAGCAGTTGCAACCAGCACTCCCATACGACCACTCTTAAAATCTCCCAGTGCCTCTTCTCGTTCTCGCTGTAAACGATCACCATGAATACTTGTAGTGGGAAAATCATACTCTGACAAATATGTTGCAATGAAATCAGCAGTACGTCTCCGCTCAACAAATACCAATGTTTTTTTACATCCTTCTTTGGTGATAAGTTCAGTTAGTTTTAATCTTTTCTCAAATTTTGGTACCAGATGGAAATGCTGCTCCACATCTGAACAAGCACTACCCACAATGCCAACTGCCAGGAACAAATAATTATTCAGAAATTTTCCAGCCAGTCGTTGGATTTCTTCTGGGAATGTTGCAGAGAACATCAGTGTTTGACGTTTATCACTTGCCACCATTGTTGGATGCCCCATCAGGCACTCAATATCAGGCACAAAGCCCATGTCCAACATGCGATCAGCTTCATCCAACACCAAGAATCTTAGAGATGAAAATGTGATATGCCCTTTGTTTACGAAGTCCAAGAGTCGACCTGGAGTTGCCACCAAGATGTGGCATCCTGTCATGGCTCTCTGTATCTGATGGTTTGAAACTACACCTCCATAAACAACACCTGTCTTTATAATTGAACCATGAGCAAATTTTCTTGATTCAGTATAGATCTGCAGAGCCAGCTCTCGTGTAGGTGATAAAATAACTACTTGGGGCTCACAGTGTTCTGTTGTCACAACTAGTTCCTTGCAATCGTTTAGTAGCACATGTATTATCGGTAGAAGAAAAGCTGCTGTTTTGCCTGATCCTGTCTGAGCACAAGCCATTAGATCTCGTCCTACAGTTACAATGGGAATAGCATGCTTCTGTACTGGAGTTGGCCTCACATAACCACTTTTATGAATATTGTCCAACAAAGGCTGCCTGAGTCCAGAGTCTTCAAACTGTTTTATTGATATGGGGACACTTTCACCGGTTACATTTACTTGCATTATGTCATACTTGTCAAAGTTCATACCAGTACTAATTCCTCCAGCAAACATACTGTCATCATCAACAGGTTCTGGTGGAATGTACGCTTCTCGTGGCTTTTCCGTGATACCACCTCTTCTACCATCTCTTCTAGGCTTGTGTCCACCACCGTCATTATGCGAAGGCCCTCCACGTCCGCCCCTGCCACCGCGACCATGTTCAAGGCCCCTTCGTCCCCTATTTCCTTCCCATCCTCTCGCTAAACTTTGTCGTTTACTGCCACAAACATTAAAGCTGTTACCTTTGTCGTGGATGGGACTATCAGGATTATCGACAGCTCCATCTTTTGTATTGCCTACCTTGTGCTCACCTTTCAATGGAACGAATCCTCGGCCGCGGCCGAAATCTGTACCAGGATCAACTGAACTAATATAATCACCGTTATCCCAGCATTCTTCCGTCATTATCAACTGCCTGCTTTGCTATAGCTCAGTACGAAAAATCCTACGCCTCCATACCACTTTATCACGCCATACTATCACCACCTTCGTACAGTGCTAGCAATCAAGATTAGAAGTCGTACGATATAAAATTTACCTCGCCAATTATGCAGCGATGCCTAAAATTCGCTTTTTAAATTTAACGGGCGAACATGTACTAGGTGTGGAGCAAGACATGTCGTCATTGCAACACAGATGTAACAGTCGTTTGTAAATGAATGTTCTAGAAATGCTTAATGTAATAATTGACATGTTTGCAGAGTAACACATGTGCCCTACATTTTGATCGGGAATTCTGACTGAAGAACCGTGAAACATTATAATATCCACAGCTTGTGACAGATCTGAGAATAGCAATTGGATATTCTTAAAGTGGAACTGTATTTCGCATTTATGTGTATATTAAGCCTAATAAGTTGTTACAAGTGACTTCGTCTATCTATCTAGCTATCTATCTATCTATCTATCTATCTATCTATCTATCTATCTATCTATCTATCTATCTATCTATCTATCTATCTATCTATCTATCTATCTATCTGTCTGTCTGTCTTTCGGTTTTCCAGTGGTCCACCGGTTACTTGTTTTCATTTGCCATAGTTGCCGGTTTATTGCGTCGCAAGACATTAAATCCTGTGCTTCATATTATTCATATAGGCAATCTGTTATCTTCCTTGGCTTGATCCGTACGTAAATAGTTTTTCAAATTATCCGGATCACTGGCTTGCTGTTGTTTAGAAAGCAGCGCATAATTCAGCTCTTTTCTACTTGAACCTGTTTTGACCCACGTCCTAACCTTTCTTCATTACTACATATCTCGTTGTCACAATAATTAAACCGGTTTTCCTTTTTGCTCATGATATTTTGGGTTAGTAAACACTAAAGTATAATAAAAATCGGTAGATATTTCGGTAATGCAATGCGTACTATGTTCTAGACATAATTCACTATTCGTACAAACTGGGCAGATTATATTTATGTAGGTATGTAAAGTCAAATAAAAATAACGAACACGTAATTTATCTGCAACATAATATGTCAATGGAACTAATATGTCACGACGCTTGTTTGGATGTGAAGCCCAAACACAAAATTCACACACACGCACAAATATTTGGTATTAAAGCCTTATGGGATATTAACTCTTTAAACGCCGAGTTAAATCTCATCTGCCCTTTGCTAACATTATTCGGAGCTCACCATATTCTCCACGTTAGCTGGTAAAGGGTTAAAGTTCTTCTCTTGCATATTCGTGCTTGCCATGAACTTTTTCCCATCCTATCAGATAAAAAGTCAAAGAATGTGCTCCTAGTAATGCTTGAGAGGAAACAGTTTTACTTCTTGCTTCTCTTGCACATTTTGTATCAAAAATTGAAGATGAAGCGTAACTTTGTTACTCATAATAGGGCGGTCTTAGACAAAAGGAAACCCGGGTCCATCGATATCTATTCGATCTCGCGCTTATACAGACAAGTTTTGCAGCATTCTGTTTTACGTGATCTTCGTCAATACCGTACATAATGATGCTTTGATTAGCCCTGCAAGGCGGCAGAGAGTGAGTTCGGAACCGAGTGACAAAATTATTGACTCCTCTGTCGTACCGTCACAGCGTATGGAGTAAGTTGATATGGTCGAAGGGTGGGGTACTACGATTTGTACATCCATTTCGCACTGTACGAACGGCTAAGTTGGGGTAAGGCAGTGGGCGTCATAAGCAAAATGGCCGGTCGCTGGACACAAGTGCCGTCAACACGACAAATCGCTACTTAATTATACGTGACACTACCGAGAAAGACAAAAACGTGAGCACCGTAGTTGGGCTCCATTCCGGACCGCCGGGCCCCGGCAATTTGTACTGGTTTTACCCAACTTTTGTCGACACTGTCGCTCGTCAGTTTTTTGAGGATAGTTTTACGTCGTTTCTTACGCCATGTGGTATATGTGGTGAACGTATTGACTATGGGATATAATATCCATCGAATACCTGGGATTAAATACAACACTACCAAAATGTTTTCTTACGCTCTGGCCTGGATTATAATGGGATGTAAAGAAAACAAAATGAACCAATAATTTAGCAGAACCAACCACGAGTCTCTTAGAAGGGACAGGCAATTGCAAGAAATGTGTGAAAAATAGTACAAATTAAAGTTATGAATACTGCAACAAGAGCTGTGCGTAATAAATGATAATGATAATATTCTCTGATGGTGACCTGTGCTTGTGTGTTACCTTGGAACCCCTTAACTCTTTTCTTTGGGGGTACAGATTAACGTTTCTATCTGTGTTACCCAAAATAAATAGACAAATGAGACTGACTTGAATGATTATGGTCCTGAAAGTACGGCAGAACGAAACAATACCACTAACGCTAGAGTCGTGGGATATTTTGTCAGATAAATCCCCGTGAATCGTGATTGGCCATTCTGATATGCTGGAGTGGTTGGTACACGACAAAGGTGATGTCGTCAGTGAGACCTGTTGTGTAGTTTATTTACTAATTTTTTAAATTTTTAAACGTTGCGTGCATGTGCCAGAAGTCGGGCTAGGTTTCTACGCTGTGTGAAATGTGGACTACAAAGACGTTTCTGAAGAAGACGAAAAGTGGTAATGTACTAAAGGTGAGCAGAGCCTTTTCGCGTTTCTAAAGTGTGTAAGGTTAATTATCGAGGCAGTCTGCGTAACTGCAGTTGTTGCTGGCGTCTGTCGCATCTTTCTTTGTTTCTTATCCGACTGGTTAATTTTTTAACGTAAACATTAATGCCTATTAATGAAAACTTGTAGGAGTGACGCACAGGAGAAGTACTTGTGACAAAATCTTATTTCTTAGTAAATTTGTTTGAATGATCGGAAATTTGAACTCCCCGGAAGATTAAAGCAGAACGGCCCCCGCCCCCTTTAAAAGTCGGTGATTGCTGTATACCAATCTGCGTAGCATGTATCCAAAAAGCATTCCTTCTTCAGTAACAGTTTATTATTTTGAATCAGTTGTACGTTAAAGTTCCTCCCGGGGGGGGGGGGGGATAGAAAAAGGAGAAAAAATTCCCCGGC
>Ga0123354_10000374_pt1 | contig 42593 bp, 49 predicted proteins | sample TergutLab28metaG_2_FD_97872 | JGI IMG/M metagenome (GOLD analysis project Ga0123354, IMG submission 97872) | Labiotermes labralis P4 segment gut microbial communities from Petit-Saut dam, French Guiana - Lab288 P4 | ecosystem: Host-associated > Arthropoda: Insects > Digestive system > Gut ... | reverse complement strand
CATCACCCTCACGAAAGCCTTGGAAACCGTGACGGTCAACCCGGCGAAGGCCGTGGGGCTTGACGATAGGGGCGAACTTACGCCGGGCAAGCGGGCGGATGCCGTGCAGGTGAGGCTGGCGGATGGTATTCCTGTCGTGCGTGCCGTCTGGCGGGCTGGCCGACGGGTTTTATAGGTTGGGGTGAGCGTGCGAACCCCAACGTTGCCGCCGCTCCCTTGCCCCTGCACGTTGGGGTTTGTTTCGCGCACCTCACCGTCTCCGTCATTTGTTTGCTTCGGGACGCTGGGGTTTGCTACGCGCACCCCAGCCTATGCGATCTTCGTGGTTTGACCGACGGGGGGGGCGAGGAGTGAATGCACGATATGCCGTGTATTTCGTCCCTGAGCCGGAAACAGCGCTGGCAAAACTGGGGTCGGCGCTGCTTGGGCGGGACAGCGAAGCGGGTCATCCCGTGCCTCAGCCGCGTTTTCCCGGTTTCCCGGAAGAAAAACTGCGTGCCCTGACGGTGGATGCGCGGCGCTACGGGCTGCATGCCACGCTGAAAGCGCCGTTTTTTCTAAAACAAGGAATGACGGAACGCGACCTGCTGTTTTTTGCCGACAAATTTGTCATGGGCCGGCAGCCTATCGTGCTGCCGGGGCTGGCCGTAAAGCGCATCGGCTCTTTCTTCGCGCTGGTTCCATCCGGGGAAACCCCGGAAGGGCAGGAAGCCATACAGCGTATCAATGCCCTTGCGGCGGATGCCGTTTCCTTTTTCGACCCGTTCCGGGCTGCTCCGTCGGAACAGGAAATCGCGCGCCGACATCCGGAAAATCTCAGTGCGCGTCAAAGGGCACTACTGATTGAATGGGGCTACCCTTACGTCTTTGACGAATATCGCTTTCACATTACCCTTACCGACAGGTTGCGCGAAGGCGCGGAAACGCGACCCCTGGAAGAAAGCCTGCGCACGCATTTTGGGCAGGTATGCAATGAAAGAGTGTCGGTTTCCAGCATATGTTTCTACAAGCAAAGCCTGCGTGATACTGGCTGTGAATTCATGCTCTTGAAAAGGCTTCATTTCCAAAAAACCTGATTGCTTACTGTTGTGTTTGTCAGTCCCAATGGGCACAGGCCCTTACAGCATATAGCTTGTTGACATAAGTTTTAGGCAATTTACCTATATCAAGGCTCGGCGTTGACCATGGATATGTTCAAGCCATGATTGCCAAGTGTGCGATGTACCCAGAGCGTGTCTGACCGCTTGCGCGCGCGTGTTCATCAAGCCGTGCCAACACGCGACGAGGAAGAGTGATATTCACTCGCTCTACGCGGTCATCCAGCATGGCCGGGTCGATTTCGGCTATTGCCCATATCCAGCCAGCAAATTCCTGATCCTGGCGTAGTGTCTCGATCTGGGATGGTGCGGGAATACTCTCGCCTTTCTCCAGCGCGGTTTCTATCCACAAGGAAATGGCTTCCTTCGCGTTTTCAATGGCTTCATCCACGCCATTATCAGCAGCTGAAAAACATCCCGGCAAGTCAGGAACGACCACGCCAAAGCTGTGCGTTTCGTCGCCTGGTTCGATTGCAATGGGGTATCTCATGGCGTTTGCTCCTCTATTCCAGCTTGCTTCATCAACTTCCTCAGCAGCCCCATACCTAAGTCCTTGCGTGGATGGGGGACACTGATATGCCCAGGGCGTTCCCCATGCCGAAAAACATGGTGCGATCCACGAGTGTTGATGAGCTTCCAGTCTGCCTGTTTAAGAAGTTTGATGAGTTCAGCACTTTTCATGGTGTGTATTATACACACTTTACCGCACATGGCGGTACGTAAAAGCACAACCCGGAATTCCCTTTGTTTCAACTGTTTGCTGAGCTTCGGGGCATCTGAAAATGTGCGCCCACTATAGAAATTATTTCATAACATAAAGAAATAATTTCGATGACATGGTATCCTCTCCACCTTGACAAGCAGCCGAAACTTTGCCGTACCTGTTCAGCACAGTCTGGCGAGCAGAACAGATATGACAATTTGTCAGTTTGATGACGATGCTGTTCTGTCAACTTGACAGGTATCTGTCATTTCGTTTTTTTGTGATTGCCTCAAACAATTGATTTTTAACGAATTTCCAGAAACACAAACATGGCAGGCATTTTGCTTAACATGGCAAGCATCAAAAAACAACAGACAACACCATGATCAATCGATGGTTTCTCGTTTTTTGCCTGCCGGTCGCCGCAGGCAGTGCGGTGGGTCAGACCGTCGGCTTTGTAGCAGGTTTGCACCCGGATTGGCGGCCTGATGAGGCTGTGCAACTGGCGCAATCCACCCTGGCTCCGGAGCAGCTTGAGCGGGCGCTGCATGGCATTGATCGCCCTGTGTCGGGCAACGTCGAATTGATCGCGGCCACCGGCAGATGGTGGGTACCGTTGCGCAGGCCGGGAATGACCCCTCCCTACGACCTGCGCGGCTGGCACAGCCATTCGGCTGATACTGCCGTGACCGGCTCCACCGCGCCGCTGTCGCGCTGATTGCCATGCCGATGCGTCAGAGCCTGTTTTTAGGTCGCGCCGTTACCTTCGCGGCAAGCGATTTTCCCGGATTGTTGGGATCTGCAAGCGCAGATGTCCGCGATGCTGCTGAAAAGCAGAAAGGGGCCAACTGCCCCAATTGTTGTTTTGTTCCCAAAAAAGGAGGAATCCATGAAGTCTGTTCGTAAAGTTCTCGGTCTGTCGGTGATGGTTGCCGCGCTTGGCGTTGCTCTGCCAACCATGGCTCAACAACAAGGCATGTCCGGCCAGCAGGGTATGTCTGGACAGGAAGGTATGTCCGGACAACAGGGCATGTCGGGACAGGAAGGTATGTCCGGACAACAGGGCATGTCGGGACAGGAAGGCATGAGCGGCATGTCGGGACAGGAAGGCATGTCCGGACAGCAGGGCATGTCGGGACAGGAAGGTATGAGCGGCATGTCCGGACAGCAGGGTATGTCCGGCAATGAGAGCAAGAAAGCCAAGAAGTAAGAAAAGGCCGGACGCGCGCAAGAATCGTTCAGCCAGATGGCTGGACGGTTTTTGCGTAAACGTCGCCTCGTGGTGGCGCTGCCATTTCTAACAGCAATGAATCGGTCAGGAGCCAAGCCCAATGAATTTGCCATGGTTTAGGCTGTTGCACGTCGTGTCGGCGGGTGTGATCGCTACCCTGATCGCAATCGGCTGCGCAGACTCCACTTCACCGTCGGCGCCAGCAATGACGCTGGTCGGTGCATCCGCCGCATCTCCCGTCAGCTATCAGGCGGCCAAATACGACCCCATCCATTTCAAACCTGCAATCGAGCAGGCTACCGATCAGCAATGTCTGACCTGCCACGCCGAAGTGCTGAAGCCGTCGGTGCGCAAAGCTTCGCCGGCGGGCCTTGAAGCTTCCAACGTCAAGGCTTGGTACCAGCAGATATCTATTTACCAGGGTGAGCAGGAGACTTTTCACCGTCGGCATCTGGAGACGCCGCTGGCCAAGCAGATCATGAATCTGCGCTGCACCACCTGCCATCAGGGCAACGACCCCCGCGACAGGGCGCCCGGCAGCTCGGCTACCACGCAGCCCGACCTCACGCTACGCAAGACGGTGTCGCCGGAAACGACGTGCCTGAAATGTCACGGCCAGATGAATTGGCCCGTGATGGCAGGCCTTCCCGGGCCGTGGTCGCAGTCGAAAGAGATGTTCCAGAACAACTGCTTGGCATGTCATGTAGCCATCCGCACAAAGCGGCACCAGGTCACTTACCTCAACGCCAAGGCCATTGAGGAACTGGCCGCCAAACCCAATGGCGGGGACGTGTGCTACGGCTGCCACGGAGGGCGTGCCTGGTATCGGATCAACTACCCCTACCCCAGGCACGCCTGGCCGGACATGGTTCCCGATATTCCTGATTGGGCCAAGGATCGCCCGACCGAATCGGAGGCGCGCTTCCTCGCTACTATCACGAGCGAGGGAAAAACGAGCCAGGGAGAAGAAAAATGAAGAACCTTTGGCCTGAAGCGCTGTTCGGCGGATCGCCGGCGGCATACTTTTCCAGCGTCTATGACAGCCCCGACCGTGCCGATGGCTACCCACGGCGCGATTTTCTGAAGATTGTGGGTCTCGGCGCCGCAACACTGGTGGGCACGCTGGCAGGCGTCGGGAGCGTGTTCAAGCCCAAAGAAGCCCACGCCTTCGCGTATGAGCCTTATTTCACCGATGACCAACTCACCACTGTGGTGACTTCGTGCGCCCATAACTGCGGTTCGCGGCACGTGCTGGTAGCTCACAAAAAAGGCGACGTGAACGTGCGGCTGTCCACCGACAACGGCACATACCAGGCCGGCGGCAGCTACGGCAAGGACACGGAGGCCGAGCCTCAGTTGCGCGCCTGCCTGCGCGGGCGCAGCTACCGCGCCCGCCTGTATTCGCCCGAGCGGTTGCTGTACCCGATGAAGCGCGTCGGCGCACGCGGCGAGCACAGGTTCAAGCGTATCAGTTGGGATCAGGCGCTAGACGAAATCGCCAGCAAGATGATCCAACTCAAGAAGGATTACGGGCCTACCGCACTGCTGGATCAGTCCTACGCCGGCGCCAGCTACGGCGTGCTGCACAAGAGTGACCAGATCGAAGGGCTGCTGGGGCGCTTTCTGGGCATGTTCGGCTGCCGCACCAATTCCTGGTCGGTGCCGTCGTACCAGGCCACCACGTTCTCCAGTCGCATGACCTTCGGCACCATCCAGGACGGCAACGAGGACGACACCTTCGCGCACAGCAAGCTGATCATCATGTGGGGCTGGAACCCGGCCTACACTTTTCACGGCGGCAACACGTTCTATTACATGCGCCTCGCAAAACAGCGCGGCTGCAAGTTTGTGCTGGTGGATCCGCAATATACCGACTCGGCTGCCGTGTACGACGCTTGGTGGATTCCCATCAAGCCTAATACCGACGCCGCCATGATGGCCGCGATGGCGCACCATATTTTCACCAACGGCTTGCAGGATCAGAGGTTCATCGACAGATTCGTGCTGGGTATGGATGCGGGCACCCTGCCCAAGGAGCATGCGGACAAAGAAAACTTCAAGGACTACATCCTTGGCATGTACGACGATACGCCCAAGACGCCGGAATGGGCCGAAAAGATCTGCGGCGTCAAGGCCGACGACATCCGCAAGCTGGCCGACCTGTACGCCAAAACAAAGCCGGCGGCACTAAAGGCGTCCTGGGCGCCGGGCCGTGCCAGCTATGGCGAGCAGTACAACCGCATGGCCGCCGCTTTGCAGGCCATGACCGGCAACATCGGCATCCTGGGCGGCTGCGCCGAAGGCGTGGGAAAGGCATGGCACAGCGAAAGCGTGGCCTACCCTTACGACGCAAACGCCAACCTGTGGTGGGGGTCGATCAAGTCCGACCGCTGGGCGCACTGCGTACTCAACTATCCCAACATCACGCGGCAGGAACTGGGCCTGTGGCCGCGCCAGGACGATCTTGATGGACTGATTCCCAACATCAAGGGCATCTTCTGGCAGGGCAGCGATTGGTTCAACCAACTCACCAACATCAACAAGGAAATTCAGGCCATCGAGAAGCTCGAACTGGTGGTGTGTATGGACTCCACCATCACACCCTCAGGCATCTGGGCCGACTACCTGCTGCCGATCGCCACCCATTTTGAACGCCACGACGTAGCCCTGCCCTGGTACAAAGGCCACTACTACATCCACCGGCCCAAGGTGATTGAGCCACTGGGCGAGAGCAAGACAGATTTCCAGGTCTTTACCGAGTTGTGTTACCGGCTGGAAGCGCTCGACCCTGACCTGAAGGATCTGGGCAAACGCTACAACCCGCGCGCTGACCGCAGCTACTTCCAGAACCCTGATGCCGTGGACGAAGCCTATCTCCAGGCCTGGTGGGAAGGCAGTGTGCAGCGCCACCAGGGCGTAACCATGCCGTGGGAGGAGTTCAAGAAGCACGGCATCTATAAGTTCGTTTTCAAGGAGCCGCAAGTCGCCTTCCGCGAGCAGATCGCCCAGGGCAAACCGTTCGCGACGGCATCGGGCAAAATCGAAATTTTCTCGACCTACCTGGCGGGCATCACCGACTGGACCAAAACCCAGTTCGGATATGAAATTCCCTACATTCCCAAGTGGATCGAGCCTTTCGAGTCGCTCAACCATCCGATCGCCGAAAAATACCCGTTCCATCTGGTCAGCCCGCACCCGCGCTGGCGTACACACTCGATCTTCAACAACATTCCGTGGCTGCGGGAGACCTACACGCAAGAAGTCACCATCAACGCCAGCGACGCCAAAAAACTCGGCATTCTGACCGGCGACACGGTGGAGGTCTGGAACGACCGTGGCAAGTGCGTCGCCCCCGCCTACGTGACCGAACGGCTGATGCCGGACGTACTGGTGTTATTCGAGGGCGCGTGGATGGATCCGGATGAGAACGGCGTAGACCGCGCCGGTAACCCCGATTTTCTGACGCTGGACAACCCCAGCCCGGCAGGCGCGTTCGCCTATAACAACGCCATGGTGCAGATCAAAAAGACCAATCTGGTGCACCGGCCTGGTTGGGACGAACTATCGGTGGCCCGCTCGGCGGTATTCCGCCGAGACATGTAGGAGGCTTGAACATGGCTGAAAAACAGGTCACCACCAACAAGTTCGGCGTTGATGCCTCGGCGCGCGCGAAGTACGCGCAGGAGCACCGCGACACCACGACTTACGAACCGGTCAAGCCCAGGCAGCAATGGGGCTTCATCCACAACAACGTCGATTGCATCGGCTGCCGCGCCTGCGAGGTTGCCTGCAAGGACAAGAACGGCCTGCCACCGGGGCCGCGCTTGCGGCGGGTGATGTATGTCGAAGGCGGTACGTTCCCGGAAGTGTTCGCCTACAAGGTGAACATGTCGTGCAACCACTGTGCTGAGCCTGCCTGCCTGCCGAGTTGCCCGACCGGCGCGATCTGGAAGCGCGCCGACAACGGGGTAGTGGACATCGACTCTTCGCTGTGCATCGGCTGCCGCCGCTGCGAGGCCGCCTGCCCGTTCGGTGCGCCGCAGTACGATCCGATCGACAATGTCGTCAAAAAATGCAATATGTGTATCGACGAACTGGAAGCTGGACGTAAACCGTATTGCGTATCAGCCTGTATGATGCGGGTGCTCGACATCGGCCCCATCGACCAGTTGCGTGCCGGTATCTGGGATACCAAGGCCATGGTCAAAGGCAAAGACGTGCCTGTGCGCCAGGTTCAGCACATGGCCAATCCTGAATTGACCAACCCTTCGATCGTCTTCATTGCGCATCCCAAGGGGCGTATCGCATCGCCTGAAGTGCCCCATAGGAACAAGCCCTCGCCATGACATCCAGCGCACAGCCAGTCGATGCCAAAGACAGTTCGTCCCTGGCGGCGGAAGATCTGCGCACACTGGCTTGGCTGCATGTGGCTGAGCGCTCGCCACGGGTTCTGTCCGAGTTGCATACAAGCGGCTTTCCCGCCTCGCTGATGCTGGTTCCGCAAGACGATCCCTGGCTGTGTTGCATGGATCGTGCCTTGGCCACCCTGGCCGGCACACCGTGCGACGACGAAAGCGCCGAACTACCGGCATCCAGCGAGGACGATCTGGCGGCCGACTTTGCTGCCATTTACCTCACGCACGCGTTGCGCGCGTCGCCGTACGAATCGGTCTGGCGCGACGAAGACCACCTGATGCTGCAAGAGCCGACCTTTGCCGTGCGCGCGTTCTACCGCCGTCATGGCTTGCAGGCGACCGACTGGCGGCTGCGCGCCGACGACCATCTTGCCACCGAACTGGAGTTCGTTTCCCTGCTGCTGGAGCGCGGCGAACTCAAGGAAGCGGCGCACTTTCTCAATTCTCACCTGATGACGTGGTTGCCGTCGTTCGCCAGTCGGGTTGCTCAGCGCGCGGCCACACCGTTCTATGCCGCGCTGGCGGGTCTCACTCTGGTGGCCTGCGAGCATTGCCTTGCGCAGTTGCCGTCGGCCGCGGCGGACACCGGCCCGAATCTGCGTGACGGCGAAGGCTGAATTACTGGCCCTCCACGCTTGTAAGTTTGTATTCATCAAAAACAAACTCAGGTTTGAAACCTCCCCCTTTAGGGGGATAATCTCGCTTGGGAGAGGCGTAACCTCTTTCAAGCGCTTTTGTCGCCCGGTCACGGGCGTGAGTTGAAACATGATGGCACTGGAACATTTTTCCTGTAGCGAGCGTAGACTCATTGCTTGGAATTACGGGTCGCCTGCTGGTGCGGGCGCTGAATGGCTACAAACTCACAGGGGAAAAGCATGGCATCTGATGACGGCGTGCTGAGCGGGGCTAAACTGGAACAACTGATGGACTGCCTCGAAGCCGATCTTGATGAAGGCGACTCCGCCGAGGAAATTGACTTGCTGGCGCGGTTGCGTGCCCATCCATTGCACGCGGACTCAATGGAGTCCATCGACCGGCTGCATACGCTTTGGATGATTGCGGATGACCCGGCGGCAGCGCGGGCGGTCATTGATATCGATGGCGCGGCGTTATTGCAGGCGGCACTGCCAAAAGCCCAAGCGGAAACCCGAATGCTGTTGGCATTTCAACGGCTCAATATTGCAGAATATTTGGATGAAGACGCCGCCGTGTGCGACGAACTTTCCAAGATGCGCGCCATTGTGACGGAAAATCCCGGCCTTGACGTGAGTATGTATAGCCTGCTTCCAATTTTCAAGCGCCTGGAAGACGGTAGCCCGGACGTTGCGCGTGAGACAGCCGCATTGCTCCATGCGCTCGAATTGGCGGATATGCATAAGGATTAGTCAGTGCGTACGTAGTTCCTCGTGGATTGTTTCGCGCAGCATGCGGCGCAGGGACTCCACCGTGATCGGGACGGTTGAGTTATCGCTTATCGAACGTAGCGCATCGTTCATCAGGGCCTGGTAGCCTTTGCCCTCCTGTATGGCACGAGCGCGGAAGGCGGCAAGCACGTCATCGTCAACCCACACTGTGACGCGGGTCTTGCCTTCTGGATCAATGATTGGACTACGTTTCGAGCTTGAGAAATCGTAACTATCTTTCATAGCTGTACTTAACCTTCTTCGTAACATAGGCGCTCATGCGGGTTGGCAAGACGCGCAGAAATCACCCGGATCTCGTTCTGCCTTTGATACGTATAGGATACAACAAGGAGACGTCCGAAGCCATCGGTACCAAGCGTAATGAATAGTTCTTTGTCGTTTTCTCGGTCTTTTTGAGTAAGTGCGAATATGTCCGTAAAGACGTCTTCCACTTCAGCAATATCTATCTTGTACCTTGAAAGGTTAACTTCGCGTTCAGCGGGATCGTAATCAATTTCCACAGGATTTAATTATATATATACGTGTAGGGAAAACAAGCTATGTACAGTGACGTCGTGCGTACTCCTCAAGCGTACCGGCAAGCCCCGGCAGAAAGGTCGAGACAACAGAGATTAACAGGATGCTCAAAAAGTCTGAAGCACTGGAGAAACCTATGTCTACAAGGCCAAAAATGACCGAAAACTACCTTGTAAAGCTGCTTTTCGGACTGGTTTTGACCCGTTTTGTGGACTTTGACATCTGAAAAAATAGTTTTTGAACACCCTGTTAAGTATGCGTTAGACAGGCGGCGTAGGGATAAGTTCGGCCAGATTGAGGGAAAGATTGATCAGGCCAATCGCCAGCAGGATGAGCGCGAAGTAGATGATTTGCACCATCTGGCTCGGGTGGCGGCGAATTTCTGCGTACTGGTGGCGCAGGAAGATCGCCGCGAGGGTTGCGATGATCATGAGGGCTGCGCCAAGCACGCGCGCGGCGAGCGGGCCGAATTGACGGCCAGATGCCAGATTGTCGCGCGCGGGCATGAAGAATTCCGGCGCGAAGGTAAGCAGGTAAAGCCCGCAAAGCGCGCAGAGCACGAACATCATGACCAGGAAGGCACGCAGCATGGGGAAACGGTTCCAGTGTGGTTCGCGGGCATCAGGGGGGCGGGAACAGGCCACCGCCGCTTTCCGATGAGGGCGCAGCGAGGCCGAAGTGTTGCCAGATTGTGCGCGTGGCGATGCGCCCGCGCGGGGTGCGTTGCAAGTAGCCCTGCTGGATCAGGTACGGCTCGATGACATCTTCAATGGTGTCGGGCGACTCACCGATGGCGGCAGCGAGGTTGTCGAGGCCAACCGGCCCTCCGCTGAATTTTTCGAGGATGGACAGTAAGAGTTTGCGATCCATGACATCCAGCCCAAGAATGTCGACATCGAGCATCTTGAGCGCGGCGTCGGCGACAAAGGCGGTAATTTCGCCGCTTGCCCTGACTTCGGCATAGTCGCGCACGCGGCGAAGCAGGCGGTTGGCGATGCGCGGGGTTCCGCGGGCGCGGCGGGCAATTTCGAGCGCGCCCGCGTCGTCGATCCGGACTTCGAGCAACCGCGCCGACCGGCGGACGATGAAGGCTAGTTCTTCGGGTGAATAGAATTCGAGCCGCGAAACAATACCGAAGCGGTCACGCAACGGATTGGTGAGCATGCCCGCACGGGTGGTGGCCCCAATGAGAGTGAAGGGCGGCAGGTCGATCTTGACCGAGCGTGCCGCCGGACCTTCGCCGATCATGATGTCGAGTTGAAAATCTTCGAGCGCCGGGTAGAGGATTTCTTCTACGACCGGGGAAAGACGGTGGATTTCGTCGATGAATAGCACGTCGCGTGCTTCAAGATTGGTGAGCAGCGCGGCTAGGTCACCCGCGCGTTCGAGCACGGGTCCGGATGTCTGGCGGAGGTTTACTCCCATCTCGAAGGCGATAATGTGGGCAAGCGTGGTTTTGCCCAGCCCGGGCGGGCCGAAAAACAGCACATGGTCGAGCGCCTCGCGCCGGGCTTTTGCGGCAGCGATGAAGATTTCGAGCTGTTCGCGCGTCTTGGCCTGCCCGACGTACTCGGCTAACTGCCGCGGGCGCAGGGCGCGCTCGATGGTGTCTTCCTGGCGCCCAGTCACGGCAGGCGCGACGAGCCGGTTGTTTCCGGGCGAAAGGGTATCGGTTTCTATCATGGGCGAAGTTTAGTGGAGGGGCGTACGTTTTTATAGGCGTATGCCGGCAATTTGCGGATAATCCGTGTTCGGCTTATGGTTTTACTTCAGTGGGTCAAGGAACAGACATGATAAAAGTAGGCATTTTTGGTGGAGCTGGCTATGCCGGGGTCGAATTGCTGCGGATTCTGGTCAGGCATCCGGCGGTGCAATTGATGGCAGTTACTTCGCACGACGAGGTCGGTTTGAAGGTCTCCGACATGTTTCCGACTTTGCGCCGCCAGGTGGATTTGCGTTTTGTGGCTCCGCAGGATGATGCGTTCAAAAACTGCGACGTAGTGTTTTTTGCCACGCCCAACGGCATTGCCATGACGCAGGCGCCGTGGCTGCTGGCCGCCGGGGTGCGGGTGATCGACCTGGCCGCCGATTTCCGGATCCGCGACTTGGCGGAATGGGAAAAATGGTATGGCATGGCCCATGCGGCCCCCGAACTGGTGGCCGAAGCGGTTTACGGGTTGCCGGAAGTCCATCGCGAGCAGATTCGCGGGGCCAGGGTGCTGGCCAATCCTGGCTGTTACCCTACTGCCGTGATGTTGGGATTCCTGCCCCTGCTCGAAGCGGGCATCATTGATTGCGGGCATTTGATCGCGGATGCCAAGTCAGGTGTTTCGGGAGCCGGACGCAGGGCGGAAATGACGAACCTGTATTCCGAAATCACTGACAGCTTCAAAGCGTATGCCGTGGGCGGCCATCGCCATTTTCCGGAGATTCGCCAGGAGCTTTCCCGCGTAGTGGGAGGGACGGAAATCGGGCTGACTTTCGTGCCGCACCTGGTTCCGATGATTCGCGGCATCCACGCTACACTTTATGCGCAGCTCACAAGCGACATCGACGGGAAGGCGTTGCAGGATTTGTTCGAGTCGCGGTTCTCTGGCGAGACGTTCGTGGATGTGCTGCCCGCTGGCAGGCACCCGGAAACGCGCTCGGTGCGGGCGTCCAACATGTGCCGGATTGCGGTGCATCGTCCACAGGACGGCGATACGGTGGTTGTGTTGTCGGTAATCGACAATCTGGTGAAAGGCGCGGCAGGACAGGCGGTGCAGAACATGAACATCATGTTCGGGGAAGAGGAGAGCCTCGGGCTGGACATGGTGCCGGTCAGCCCTTGAGTCGTAGGGGCGGCTACCTGCCGCCCGCTTCAGACTTGTATGTTTCAATCCACGCCCGTGACCGGGCGAAGCGCTTGAAAGAGGTTACGTCTCTCCCAAGCGAGATTGTCCCCTTAAAGGGGGAGGTTTCAAACCTGAGTTTGTTTTTGATGAGACTTTGACGCGCCCGCGCGCGTGGGGCATCATGCAGTAATGACCCGTCCGGAGCAACCCACAGAACAAGATAGGAGGCAAACAATGGATATGGAAGCCGACACCCAGGATTTCCTGGTGTTTACTGACAGCGCGGTTGGCAAAGTGCGCGAGTTGATTGAGGAAGAAGGCAACCCTGCCCTGAAGCTGCGTGTTTTTGTAAGCGGCGGCGGTTGCGCGGGGTTCCAGTACGGTTTTACGTTCGACGAAGAGGTCAACGAAGACGATGTGACACTCGAAAAGGGCGGTGTCACCCTGCTCGTGGATTCGATGAGTTACCAATACCTTGTTGGCGCCGAGATCGACTACACCGAAGGGCTGGAAGGTTCGCAATTCGTGATCCGCAATCCGAACGCAACCAATACCTGCGGCTGCGGGTCGTCGTTTTCGGCCTGAACGGCACATGGAAAAAAAGCCAAGGGGCGCTCAGGCGCCCCTTGGCTTTGGGTTCAAGCTTTTTGACGCAGATTCACATCTTGCCGGTTTTCTTGGCCAGATTGTTCACGTCTACGTCTTCGTTAGACGCGGTGTCGTGGTTGAGCAGTCCCAGCCGGGCAAGCTGGAGGCGCGTATTTTCGCGAAAACGGGTAAGTTCCCTGCCACGCAGGGGTTCCGGGTTCGGTAGCATCGTCGTCATCGGGTTTTGCGCGACATCGTTAATGCGAAATTCATAATGCAGATGAGGAGCCGTCACCCGGCCTGTCGCACCCACTTCCCCGATGATCTCGCCCTGCCTGACAGTTTCGCCGACGCTCAGACCGGGGGCGAAGGCATTCAGGTGGGCATAGGCTGTGCTGATGTTGTCCCGATGTTTGAGGACGATGAACTTACCGTAACCACCGTAACGGCCAATGAATGTAATCTCGCCGTCTGCTGTTGCCCGCACGGGTGTTCCAACGGGCGCGCCGAAATCCACGCCATTATGGTTGTGCCAACTCCCCATAACCGGATGTACGCGGCGGCCAAAAGTGGATGTAACCTTGGAAAATTCGAGCGGGGAACGCAGAAAGGAAGTGCGCAGGCTTTGTCCCGTGCTCTTGTAGTATTCCGAATTGCCGTTGGTCGAGGTGTGGAGAAAAACGGCGTGGCGTACGCCCTGGTTGACGAATTCGGCAGCCAGGACGCGGCCGGCCTGTGCGGGCACACCCCTGTCATACATGGTTTGATAAATCACGCTGAACGTGTCGCCTTGGCGCAGGTCGGTGTGAAAATCGATCTCGGTGCCGAACAGGTCGGCCAGTTGGATGGCGATGCTGTCGGGCAGCCCAGCGGCTTCCGTTGCAGCGAAGAGCGAATTCGTGACGACTCCCTTGTGCATTTCGGTTCCGCTTTCAAGCGTGACGGGAGTGTTGGAAACCTGGAATGGCTGGCCGTCTGCGTTGCGCGAAACTTCGAGAGATTTCCCGTTGGCCATTGTCGGCAGGCGCATGGACAGCAAATAACCAGAGGGGTCGACGGTAATGGTAAACGAATGCCCGTTACGCAATTGTTGTATGGCGCGCGCAGTTTCCGGATTTTTCTGGAGAAAAGCCAGGGCTTCCTGGTCGGAAATGCCCAGGCGACGGAAAATGGATTGCACCGTGTCGCCGGGGCCGACGTGATCGTCATAAACGTAGGGCAGGCCGGAAGAGGAAATCTCTTCTGGAAGGACGGCGAGTCTTTCCACGACAGTCTGCATGCCGGCCAGTGTTTTCGGCGTATCCGTATCCACTACTGTGGTCGTAACCACTGCCGTAGCAGCGGCAACGCCAAGCGCGGAAACGCCCACGAAAATGCCGCCAATCAAACCCCGTTTATTGCCGAGCAGCCGCCAGGGCAACTCGGCCATGCTCTCCGAAAGGCCGGGTGGTTTGGTGCGCCGCGTCTGGTTCGGCCCGATAAACCGCCAGCGCAGTTCATTTATGTGCCACCGCAGTCCGCTTTTGTGGCGCCTAATTTTACCGATTTGCCTAAAGAATCTGCTGATAGACCAGCGTAGCCCTTCGAGCCGCCACCGCAATTCGGCTAGAATCTTTTTTTTTCTTGTACGCATCTCGCACTCTTGGTTGGGGAGGTTATCTCTCTCTTTGGGAGAGCTTGATTGAAGTCTACCGAGACATGTGAGTGAAAGACTGTGACCTTATTGGAGAAAAGAATGAAAGAAATTGGGGCCGCGATGCGTTTGATCCGGCGTGGAACTGAAGAGTTGCTGATCGAGGCGGAACTGGTCGAGAAATTGAGGAATGGCCGCCCGTTGCGAGTCAAGGCCGGATTCGACCCCACCGCACCCGATTTGCATTTCGGACATACCGTTTTACTTAACAAATTACGCCATTTCCAGGAACTTGGGCATCACGTCATGTTCCTTATCGGGGATTTCACCGGCATGATTGGCGACCCGAGCGGCAAGAACGCGACCCGTCCGCCTCTGTCACGCGAGCAGGTTCTTGCCAATGCCGAGACTTACCGTGAGCAGGTATTCAAGATTCTTGACCCGGAAAAAACGGAAATCTGTTTCAACTCGGCCTGGATGAACGAAATGGACGCGGCGGGGATGATCCGTCTGGCCGCGCAGCAGACCGTGGCGCGTATGCTCGAACGCGACGACTTCGCCAAGCGCTACGCGGGCGAACAGCCGATTTCGATTCACGAATTCCTTTACCCGTTATGTCAGGGTTATGACTCGGTGGTGATGAAGGCCGACATCGAATTGGGCGGAACCGACCAGCGTTTCAACCTGCTGATGGGGCGTGAGTTGCAAAAGCATTATGGGCAGGCGCCGCAATGCGTTCTGATGATGCCGTTGCTCGAAGGGCTGGACGGCGTAAATAAGATGTCTAAATCGTTGGGTAACTATATTGGTATCGCAGAACCACCAAAGGAAATTTTTGGTAAAACTATGTCGATTTCTGATAATTTGATGTGGCGCTATTACGATTTACTTTCCTTTCGCGGAACGGACGAAATTGCGGCATTGAGAACCGAAGTCGAAGCCGGGCGCAACCCTCGCGATGTCAAGGTGATGCTTGCGCAGGAGTTCGTTGCCCGTTTCCACGGCCAGAAAGCCGCTGACGATGCGCTTGCCGACTTCGAGGCGCGTTTCCGTAATAACGAAATCCCTGACGACATTCCCGAAGTGCGAATTGCCGTCGGCGAGGGCATGCCGGTGTTCAAAGTCATCCAGGAAGCGGGATTGACCGGAACGACCTCGGAAGCCTCACGCATGATCGAACAGGGCGCGGTGAAGCTCGATGGCGAACGCGTCGAAGACCGCGCCCGGTTGCTCCTTGCGGGCAACCGCGTCATCCTGCAAGTAGGTAAACGGAAATTTGCTACCGTGGTGCTGGAGTGAACGCTTCGGGCCGCCCTATTGGCGTTTTTGATTCAGGCGTAGGCGGCTTAACCGTCGTCCGCGCGTTGATGGAACGCCTGCCGTTGGAGAACATCGTTTATTTCGGCGACACCGCGCGCGTGCCCTACGGCGTCAAGTCGGTGGCGACAATCGAACATTTCACTGCTCAGATCGTTGATTTCCTGCTGCGGCAGGATGTCAAGATGCTGATCGTCGCTTGCAACACAATGGCCGCCGTAGCCCTGAAAATCGTGGCTGCCCGAGCCGGGGACATTCCGGTGCTCGACGTCATCGAAGCTGGCGCGCGCGCCGCCGTAGCCGTACCGGGCGACGGGTGTATCGGCATCATCGGTACGCCAACCACGATCAACAGCAACGCCTACGCACGGCGGATATACGCGCTGGATCCCAGTGCGCGTATCTGTTCGCAAGCCTGCCCGCTTTTCGTGCCGCTCGTGGAAGAAGGCTGGCTCGACCATCCGGTTACGCGGCTGACGGCGCAGGAATACTTGCGGCCGGTATTGGCGGAAGATATCGGCAGCCTGGTGCTCGGGTGCACGCATTACCCCCTGCTCAAACCGCTGCTGCGCGATGTAGTGGGAGAAAATGTCAGGCTCATCGATTCGGCGGAGACAACTGCCGAACTTGCCGCAACCCGGTTGCGGCAAGCGGGGCTGGCCGCAGGGGGGCAGGAACCTGCAACGTATCGTTATTTCGTGACCGACGTACCGTTGCGGTTCCAGACCATCGGGGAACGGTTCCTGGGGCGTTCGCTCGTGGGGATCGAGCGGGTAGACTGGTAGGGGAGTCGTTTTGCCGCTCGCCCTGCTCTTTATTCAGAGGTAGCAGTAGAGGCGGCGGTGGCGAGCGCAGCAGCAAGCCGGGTTGAACCTTCAACATCGTTTATCATGCGGCGGGCCGTGACATAGCGCTGTGCCCAGAATTTGGCGTAGAGCTTGTCGATGCGCACGAGCTTGCCCGTGGCAGGGGCATGCAGAAACTTGCCGTTGCCCACATAAATGCCGACATGGGAGATGTTCTGGCCGATAGTGTTAAAGAACACCAGATCGCCCGGCTTGAGTTCGCGCACGCTGACCCGATTGCCCTGCCCAGCTTGTTCGATCGCGGTACGCGGCAGGTCGACCCCCACGGCGTTGCGAAATACAAGCTGTGTGAGGCCGCTGCAATCCAGCCCGGAGATCGGATTGGTGCCACCCCAGCGATAAGGCACACCAATGTACATAAACCCTTCGCCAAGCAGCTTCTGTACGGCAGAGGCGTTCGGAGCATGCCTTACGGTTGATAGCCCACTCAGTCCCGACTTGCTGGCGGAGGAAATCGCCGCAGCATACGAGGACTCGACGATCCGCAGCATAGCCGTATTATTGGACGTAGTTTTGGCCGTATTCAGCAGTGTATTGGCAGCAGCGGTGGTAGCGATCGGGGCATAGCTGGAGAGTTCGGTCGGCGTAAATACGGGAACCGGGTCACGGGCAGCACGCGCGGAAGTGAACGCCATAATAGCAACGAGACCAAACACAGGGCCGCTACGGACGGCGCGCGCAATGGTGACCGAGCCTCGAAAGTTTTCAGGGCGCGCAACAGCGTCTTGTGCTTGATCCACCTTGGACACTGTGGCGCCCACACTCAACGGGACTGACAGCAAAAGCCCTAGCAGAAAGGAAATAGTACGGTAACGCATTGTTAGATATTAACGGAAGGATCGACAAAATGTAAGGACTTTGCGAACTTATCAACAATATCCACACTTTTACAACAGATTTATGCTATGACAAAATTTCAGTTGACATGAGCCTTTAAAAAATAGTATTGGCAGTTATAATGCAGTTTTCAGTGTTCAAGTGCCGCTCCCGGCCCCTGTACTGGTTATCTTAGCCAGTGATTTCAAAGCGTGTGAAACCACTCCGAACAATCTGCTCAGGCAGCCCATAAGTGCTCCAGTATCAGCTGAACGCTTGATAACCCCTTGTATTCATTGATGTTTAGTCGGTAGACGGCACGAATGATATCGGGCGCGTGTTCGGTGCAGTTGAAGCGGATGGCGTCAAACCTTGTACCACCAAGCGAAAATTCCAGCTTGAGGTGACGATCTTTAAGGATGCGCTGCCGCTCGACATGGAAAACGTTGTCGAACACCGGCGGGGGAAAACCTTGCCCCCAAACTTCCCGTTCGAGCAGCTTAGCCGTCTCCAGCGAGATTTGGGCGGCTTCGAGCGGGCCGTCGGTATCGATGCGTTGTTGCAGGTCGGCAGGGCTGAGCAGGCTGGCGGCAACTTCCCCAAATACAGTGCGGAATTCAGGGAGGTTTTCTTCATGGATCGTCAGACCCGCTGCCATTGAGTGACCGCCGAAACGCAGCACCAGAGCAGGAGCCTGGCGGGTGATGAGTTCCAGCGCGTCGCGCAGGTGCAGGCCGGGAATGGATCGCCCGGAGCCTTTCAATTCGCCATCCTGCCCACGGGCAAAGGCTATCGTGGGACGGTGCAGTTTTTCCCGGATACGGCTGGCGACGAGACCGATCACGCCCGGATGCCAGTCAGGCCCAAATAGTGTGAGGCCGGCGCATTGATCGTCGTCGGCGTTGAATGTTTCAATGATCTGGTGTGCTGCTTCCTGCATCTCAGTTTCGATTTCACGCCGTTCATGGTTCAGACGGTCAAGTTCGCGCGCCAGTTGCAGTGCCTGTCCGGCATCGTCGGCGAGCAGGCATTCGATGCCCAGGCTCATGTCGGCAATTCGCCCGGCGGCATTGAGCCGTGGCCCAATCGCGAAACCGAGGTCAAATGCCGTCGCCCGTGCAGCATCGCGCCCGGCCACGCCGAATAGCGCCCGGATACCGGGCTGCATGTTGCCAGCCCGGATGCGTTGCAGCCCTTGTGAAACCAGGATGCGGTTGTTGTGGTCGAGTTTTACCACGTCGGCCACGGTTCCAAGGGCGACCAGGTCGAGCAGGTTGGCAAGGTTCGGCTCGCGCCCGGCTTCGATCGCGCCGCGTTCGCGCAGTTCGGCCCGCAAGGCCAACATCACGTAAAACATCACCCCTACGCCCGCCAGTGATTTGCCCGGAAAGCCACAGCCCGGCTGATTGGGATTCACGATCACATCGGCATCGGGCAGGATTTCGCCGGGCAGGTGATGATCCGTGATGACCGTCGACATCCCATGTACCCGGGCCTGTGCAATGCCTTCGATGCTCGCAATGCCGTTATCGACCGTAATCAGCACCTCTGGGCTGAACCTTGCCGCGAGTTCGACTATCGGTGGGGTCAGTCCGTAACCAAGGCTTACGCGGTCAGGAACCAGATAATGCACGTCTGCGCCGAAAGCCCGTAGCGCCCGCACACCCACTGCGCAGGCCGTCGCACCGTCACAGTCGTAATCGGCCACAATTGCCATACGCGCCCCGGCCTCAATGGCATCGGCCAGCAACTCTGCCGTCTCGTGCGCCCCAGTGAGCAAACCCGGCGGCAACAGCGCCTTGAATGAAAGGTCGAGTTCAGTAGGGGAATGCACGCCGCGCGCAGCAAAAAGGCGTGCAAGCAGGGGGGAAATGCCGGTGGCGGTGAGAGCGGAAACGGCGCGTGAAGGAACAGCGCGGGGGTGGATCGTCGTCATGTCAGGGGTAGTAGACCGTGCTCAACGACAAGGGTTTACGCCAAAAACGCCAACGCGCCCCACTGCCAAGAGTAAGAGAAAAACCGGCACGCCCGCTGGGAACGACCAGGTCAAAATGACGTAAAGCCCCGTTGTCAAGCGCTCTTGAGATGGGCACGAACCAGTCTTGCTCCAACGCGACAAGCGCGTCCTGCCAACGCACGGAATCGAGATGACGGACGGGGGACGCAAGCGTGTCAAGCACGGCCAAGGTATCGGCACGCAAGGCGCGATCCACATCTGGCGCGTCCGGTTCAATCCCGGTTGCCCGGGCCAGCCCGCGTGCGATGGGTTCGGACGCCTGTACAGCGAGGCGTGCCGCACCGGGTGTGTTGAATGTGGGCTGCGCGCTGTCGCCCCAGAACCACAGACTGTTGATGGGGCGCAGTCCGGCGGCTTCGCGGGCCGTATTCACCGGGTGGCAGTGAAGCACGATCTGTATTTCATTCAGTGTGTGCCGCCAATGTTTGGCGTCGTCTCCGCCCTCCTGCGCAGGCAAGTAATCCTGCACCGGACGGCAAACCACTTCATCGAGCGGAAAAAAGCTTGCCTTTGCAGGGCGCTCCATGCGCAGATACCAGCGCGTCGGCGTGATTGCCGAAAAGTGGCCCAGGCTGCCGAATTCATCATTCAGCGTAGCAATCAGGGCAGCGGCATCCTCCGCGTCGATTTCATCCCCGCCGAACTCATCAAGCAGTACATGACCGCCCATGAAAGACAGATTCACCGGGTCGGCGCAAAGCCAGTGCGCCCTATCGCCATCCTGCTCGCTTTCTTCTCCAAGGCGACGCAGCGCCGCGAGCGGGAGAGGCCGATGATGGCGTCCCATCCCCAAAAGCTGTACCAACAGGTCTTCGTAGGAAACGGCAACTTCCATACGCTGCCGTCCGCGCCCGAGCAACCGCGCAAGCGCGGCATGCGGGATGTCTCCGGCCGGGTGGTACATTTGCGCCGCAGGCCAGATGAGGCCGGGCACGGCGAGTGTAAGCCTGGTCATTCTTCGCCCAACAGCATCGATTTCAGCCTGGACGGCGTAGCCGCCTCGTGCCAGCGCACCACCGCCATGCCCTTGCCTGCACACGGGATGCCATAGCCCCAGGCTGCGGCGATGAAGGGAATATCGTTGGCCTCGGCAGCATCAAAGTCTTCAATGCGGTCGCCCACGTAAACCGCCCGATGTGCATCAATCCCCTGATCGGCAAGCAAGCGCCCAAGCATCGCTGCCTTGTCGGGCAACGGCGGCGTAAAAGCGTCGAGTGCAACCACCGAATCGAAAATATCACCCCATCCAAGGTACCCGACAATCAACCGCGCCGGATGGATGCGCTTGTTGGTGGCGATAGAGAGCTTCATGCCTGCCGCACGCAACGCCCGGAGCATATCGTCGACACCGGGATAAGGCATGGTTTCCAGTAAACCTTCCGTATCGTAGCTTTGTTTGAAAGCACCGGTGAGCCGGGCAATGAGGTCGGGATCTTCGCTGCCTGCGAGCAGCCGCAGGGTTTCGCCGAGCGGGGGACCGACGATGCCCGCCTCGATATCTCGAACCGGCGTCAACCCGCATGCGGCAAACGCAGCACGATAACTGGCAAGGATGGCCCCTGCGGAGTCGATCAGTGTTCCATCAAGGTCGAAAACAACATGGGTGGGGAGCATAAGCCGGAAAACAGAAACGAAAAAACCCGTGCATTATCGCGGAAGCGCCGGATTGTAGGTGCCCCGATATCAACCAGGCAGTGCAAAGTGGTCATAACCGCGCACATCGAGCGGACGCAGAGGGACTTTCGGCCCATCGGCCAGCAGGATCGTCCCAGCCTTTTCGGTAAACTGCCCGATGCGAGTAAACGGCAGATCGAGCGTTCGGGCAAGCGCGGCAAGGACGTCGCGCGCCTGCGGCGGGGCGGAAAAAAGCAGTTCGTAATCATCCCCGCCCGCGAGCAGGGCCTGGCGAGCCAGAGATTCGTCTACGCCTGTCGCAATAAGCGGCGCGAGCGGCAGTGCGCCCATGTCAAGCAGTGCGCCGAGTTTCGACCGTTCGCACAGGTGTGCAAGGTCCCCAGCCAGCCCGTCCGAGACGTCGATCATCGCGTGCGCAATGCCGCGCAGGGCTTCTCCCGCCTCGACACGCGGCATCGGCCGGTGTAAGGCAGCAAGCGCCGAATCGGCATCAACAAGTTTGACGCGGTTTTGCAGGCTCATCAATCCGAGCGCCGCCAGCCCCGGCCAACCGGAAACCCAGAGATCGTCCCCCGGCAGCCCGCCTGCGCGGGTGATTGCCTGCCCCATCGGGACTTCACCGAACAGGGTCACGGTCATGGCAAGCGGCCCGCGGGTGGTATCGCCACCGACAAGTTCCATGCCATACCGTCCGGCGCAGTCGAAAAAACCTTTGGCAAAGGCTGCAACCCAGCCTTCATCGACAGCAGGCAAGGTCAGGGCCAGCGTTGCCCATCGCGGCGTGGCCCCCATTGCCGCCAGGTCGGAGAGATTGACCGCCAGCGTTTTCCAGCCTAGATCGTGCGGCGGCGTGTCGTGGAAAAAGTGCGTACCCGCCGCAAGGGTGTCGGTCGTCACCGCCAATTGCACGTCCGGTGCGGTACGGAACAGTGCCGCATCGTCCCCCACCGCCATATCGGCGGATCTGGCTGGATGGGTAAAATAGCGACGGATGAGATCGAATTCTGAAGGCATGGCGTAGCAGGGATCGTGTGCGGAAAATCCGCTTGTCAGGCTCAGCGCATCATGCTGCATGAGGTAGAGTAGCACTTTCGGTTTTTTAGAGCTTGTAATGACATTTAATTCTCCTAAAGGCCTTACCGGGCTTGCCCGCATCGTGGCTGCGACGGGCTACTCCCGTGACGGGTTGCTGGCCGCGTTCCGGGGTGAGGCAGCATTTCGACAACTTGTCATGCTGCATGTCGTGCTGATTCCGTTGGCCTTCTTCTGCCCGGTAAGCCGGGGCGAGCGCGCGCTGATGATTGCGGCCTGCCTGCTCTCCTTCATCGTCGAACTGCTCAACTCGGCCCTTGAAGCCGTGGTCGACCGCATTTCGACAGAATATCACCCATTGTCAAAAAATGCTAAAGACATGGGAAGCGCAGCGCAACTGATTGCGCTGATCATAGTTGCGGCAGTGTGGGGCGTGATTTTGCTGGGTTGATCAATGCGAGCCAGCCCTCTTCCTGCTCAGTCCAGCAGGTAGTCAGGGACTTGATGCATGCTGTCCAGCAGCCCATCGCAATCAATCGCGTCTACCGGCTTACCTTCGCTATAGCCATACTTCACGAGCAATACGGGCGCGCCCGCAGCGCGGGCGGCAAGTGAGTCGTTGATGGAATCGCCGATCATCAGGGATTCTTCCGGCTTTACGCCGAGCAGGCTGCACGCGTGGCAGATCATGCCGGGATCGGGTTTTTTCACAGGCAAGGTATCGCCGTAGACGAACGCGCCGAAATAACGCTCCAGGCCGAATTGTTGCAGCAGGGGCAATGTGAAAATGCCGCTCTTGTTTGTAACGACTGCCATTTTCTTGCCACGCGCAGCAAGCATTGTCAGGACTTCGGAAACTCCGGGATAAAGTCGTGTGGCCTGACCGTTTACGTGTATGTAATGTCGGCGAAAGGATTCGCGCGCGATATCAACCTTGGCAGCGGAAGGCTCGCCGCTTTCGGCAAGGCAACGATGGATGAAGTCGCCGAGGCCCCGGCCCACGAAGTTGTGGATACGTGCCTGACTCAGGGGTGAGCGTCCCATTTCGGCCAGCATCAGGTTGGCGGCTTTGGTCAGGTCGGTTATGGTGTCGAGCAAGGTGCCGTCGAGATCGAACAGAACCGCCTTTGCCGCAAAACGCCTGTTCATGTCACTCAAGCCAGTTCGGCACGCAGCCGCGCAATGATCGTGTTGTAACGGTGAGGGTCGCTGTTGCACCCAGCTCCGAACACGGCGGAACCGGCCACGAAAGTATCGGCCCCGGCGCGCGCGATTTCAGCAATGTTGTCAATCTTCACGCCGCCGTCGACTTCGAGCAGGAGATGGCGCCCGCTTTTCTGGCTCCAGGCGTCGAGCCGCGCACGGGTAGCGGTAAGTTTGCCGAGCGTGCCGGGAATAAACGCTTGCCCGCCAAAACCGGGATTGACGCTCATCAGCAGGATAAAGTCAAGCCGATCCATGACATGGTCAAGTACATGAAGGGGCGTGGCCGGATTGAGCGCCAGCCCTGCTTTTGCGCCGCCATCCCGAATGAGGGCCAGGCTACGGTCAACATGCTCGGACGCCTCGGGGTGAAAGCTGATGTAATCCGCACCTGCTTCGATGAAGCCGGAAATGACCCGGTCAACCGGCTTCACCATCAAGTGTACGTCGATAGGCGCTTTTGTCAAAGGCCGGATAGCCTTGCACACCAGCGGCCCGACCGTAAGATTGGGGACGTAATGGTTGTCCATCACGTCGAAGTGGATCCAGTCCGCGCCGGAGGCAATCACATTCTCTACTTCCTCGCCGAGACGGGCAAAATCGGCGGAAAGCAGGCTGGGGGCAAGACGGTACATGGGCGGGATCCCAAGGATTTCCTTAAATAGGGAATTTTACCCGTCCTGCCTGACTCGTGTAAGCGTTCAGAATTCGAATACCTGCCCGCGCGTGAGGCGCATCGGCCGCAGGCGCATGTTCAAGGCGTCGATCTGCTCCATGATGCGGTCGTCCATGCCCGGTTTAAGGTGGCTGACGTACACTTCCGGCGATACGATCAGTTCGGCAAGCATAGCTTCCAGCATGCCTGGGCACAGATGGCGAGCCGCCATTGCCATCGCACGCATTTCTTCTGGAAATGCCGTTTCCACGATCAGGTAACGCAGGGATTGGCAGGCATTGATGGCGGCAATCAGCTCAGTGCTGTAGGCCGTATCACCCGAATAGATAAGTTGCCCCTCGCCGCTATCAATGAGCCAAGCCGCGCCGGGCACAGTATGGAGCACTGGCAGCGCTGTGAAAGAGGTCTTCTTCAACTGCAATGTTTCGCCAACTTGAACTGGTTGCAGGCGCAGATAAGAAAAGCGGCGATCCGGAATGGCTGTGAAATCCGGCCACACCAGCCAGTTGAATACGTGTGCCCGCAGGATGTGCAGCGTTTCCGGCGTTGCGTAGATCGTAACCGTGTGGTGACAGACTTCGCCGATGGAGTCAACTAGAAGAGGAATAGCAGCAATGTGATCGAGATGGGAATGGCTGACGAAAACATGGCTGACGAGGCGCAGTTCTTCGAACGACAGATCGCCCACGCCGGTTCCGCAATCAATGAGTATGTCATCATCGACGAGAAACGAAGATGTACGAGAATCCTCGCCACCAATTCCGCCGCTACAGCCAAGCACTTTCAGTCTCATGAACTTTCTGCACAAATCATTACTATTCTCTCCAAACGAGGGAGAAACCTATCATCCGTCCCAGTACCGGGCGATGAAAGAAATCACGGCATCCAAGTCGCCTTTTTGACTCATTTCGATATCCTGGCTGGGAATTTTTGAACAGTTCAGTTCCAAAAACATTAGTTTCACTGTAGATCACTTTAAATAGCAAGGATTACGACCTATGTTCACTATGTTCAGGAACGCAGGAAAAACGCCATTTTGACCCCGGCAATCTCTATTATATCGTTGTCATTTAATTTACGTGACTGACCACTGAGCTGTTCGCCATTGACAAGTGGATACACCTGGCCTTCGACGTGAGTGATGAAATAGCCTTGTTCGCGTCGCGTGATGACCGCCACCTGATAACCGGGTTTACCCAATGTCGTCACAGATTTGTTCAGTTCGAGTTCCTGCCCGACATTGACGCCGCTCAATACCTGAACCACACCGCGATGTTCCAGCAGGTTCCTTGACGATGCACCTGCGGATCTGGCGCCCACAACCGAAGATTGCATGCCCCGTGAACGAGCCGTGCTCATGCCTGCCGGCAGGGGTTCAGCCGGGTTAACCGTCCCGATTTCAAAAGGCTTCAGGGCGGTGGTGTCGATAAGCTCCGTTCCCGATACCCCTGGGGTTGAAGAGTCGGTCAGATATTTGATCCTGTATTTGCCAAGCTCGATCACCTCATTGTTGTTCAGTACATGTTTCTTGACCGGCTGCCCATTGACATAAGTCCCATTGGTGCTGTTTAAGTCTTCCAGGAAAGCATCGCCCAGAATCCAGGTAATCACGGCATGCTGACCGCTGATGGAAAGATTGTCGATCTGGATGTCGTTGATCGGTTTGCGACCGATTGAAGTTTGCTCTTTGCTGAGCACGATCTCCTTGAGCACCAGTCCGTCCATGCTGAGGATCAATTTCGGCATTAGTGGCATTCGTTACTCACATCCATTCAATTTATCAGCGGTACGCGGCGCATCGGTCATCGTCATGCTGAACCTGGTCATCGAACCATGCAACGATAACGGAAATGTTATCGCGCCCTCCAGCGGATTTCGCTGCCTCGATCAGGCTCACGGCCACTTCGCCGACCCGCACGGGCATTCCGAGAAGCACGGCAATTTCATGATCTTCCACCATGTCTGTTAAACCATCCGTACACAGTAGCAAACGATCACCCGGATGCAATGCATAAATTCCGGTATCGGGTTCTACTTCGTCATGTACTCCGAGTCCGCGCGTGAGTAATCCCCGGTAGGGATGATACTGCGCCATCTCTGTCGTCAAATGCCCGGCATTGACGAACTCCTGCACCAGGGTGTGATCACGCGACAATTGGGTCAGCATGCCATCACGCAACAGATACAGGCGAGAATCTCCGACGTACGCGTAGCTCACTTCGCCGGGTTTCAGCAAGGCTCCGATAAAAGTCGCCCCCATCGAATTGTGGGCATTGGATTGCTTTCCCGCGTTGCGAATAGCGGTATTGGCATCAACCACGCTACCGGCAAGCGCCTCGATGTAATCGGGCGCCTCGTGTTTTTCCGCCGTGGCAAGCAGGCTGTCCAACACATAATTGACAGCCAGCGCGGAAGCCAGATCGCCCGAACTGTGTCCCCCCATACCATCAGCCAACAGCAACCATCCACGCCCAGCATCGATCCACAACGAATCTTCATTGCGACTCCGAATCAGACCGATATCGGTACGCGCAGCACATTTGAGCGTTGGCGCTCTCTCCCACGTTTTGCCGCCATCCGGCATGATTTCAACACCCCGAAACAATAAAATTTCCGCTTATTTTAAAGTAAGCCGATCCGTCAGGTTTCAACAAAACCGGCATTTGTCAGCTTTGGCCGTTTGTAGAATTGTCCGGCTTTTTGCTTTGGACAGGAAGCGCCGGATCTGGCGGACGTCTCAGACCGCCTGTCTGAGCCCGTTGGCGTGCAATTACAATTATTCAGAACGACCTTCAGGCCGGGTTTCGGCCTTCCGCCCTGAAGGGCGGGGTTTCAAACCGAAATCAATTTTACGATGAAAAACAGACAAGGAATTGCTCAGATGAACAGTGCACGCGCACCCTGGCTGTGACGTAGTTGTACCGATGCAGCCCGCTGGCGATGCAAATCGATCACAGGAGATGTAATCTTTAGCCTTGGGTTCTTTTTCCTAGTGGCACACCAAATGGAGGCAGGCCACTCCCAACACATTTGTCAGTTTTGGTCTGTATGACGCAACGACAATACTGTACGATAGCCAAAGCATCCCCCAGTGCCGACTCTTACCGCTTCACCTGGCAATCATGAATACAAGACGAACAAGAATAGCCCTTCTATTCGCAGGCATATTTACTGCTATCTGTCTGTCATTCAACGTCTTGGCCGTGCGCCCTCACCTTTTCGCTCAACCTACGCAGCCCGATTCTCAAAACAGCAGTCTGGAAAACTTTGAAGCCGCGCTCGAAAGCCACAAGAAAACTGAAGAAGAAGTGCAGGCCCGGTTACGCGATCTTGAAAAAGTACAAGAAAGACTGTTCAAACTCGAAGAAGAACGGCAAAAACTGCTCGATCAGATCAAGACTTCCTCACACCCAGCACCCCCGCAAAATGCTTCGCTCGACTGGATACTTGGCGGAGCCTGTATTTTTACCATTGCCCTCTGCGCCATCCTTCTATTGCGCATGCAAAAACCAAAAGCCGTCGATAACGCATGGGCAGAATCAGCCCCCATTGAGGAACCCCTTTCTCCCGCCACCGACTCCATCTCATCTGCACCTGCCGCAGAGATAGAAACCGAATCTCATCAAGCGCCTCCTTCCGGCCTGGCCCTGCCCGATTGGGATTCGGCATCGCCCGCGCTCGATTCGCAAAGACTGAAAACCCTGTTGCCGGAAAAAAACTCCCGGAACCGCGACTCGACCATTGAACTGGCCGAAATCATGTTGAGCTTTGGCCGCATCAACAGCGCCGCCGAGGCTTTGACAAACTTCATCGAGAAGAACCCGAAAGAGGCTTTCGCGCCCTGGCTCAAGCTGCTCGAAGTCTACCGGGCCAACGGGCAACGCACCGAATTCGACAAAATCGCTCTGAAGTTGAACAAAACCTTCAATGTCTGGATGGTGAATTGGAACAATTTCAACGATGCCCTCGCTCCGGCGCACAGCCTTGAAACCATGACACACATCGTGGAACGTTTGCAGAAGCTATGGGGCACACGCGAATGCCAGGCCTACCTGCAATACCTGCTGCGCGACACGCGTGACGAAACCCGGCGGGGTTTACCGCTTGTTGCCGTCGATGACATTCTCTGCCTGAGCGATATCCTTGAACACTACCTTGGCCCCTATACAGGGCCAACCAGTACTTTCGACTCGCTGGATACCGACCCCATGACAGAGATCGAACGTGATCCCGCTCCCGTTTGGGAAAGCCGCGCAAAACAGGATGTGGGCAAATCGCAAACGAACGAAGATATCCACGAAGAGATCCGGCTGTAACGCCTCGCCACCCGCCCGCTCAAACCGGGTTGGGCAAATCGAGGAAATCCGCCGTAAGCCCCAGGCTGCCATTCAGATGGTGCGCCAGTGCCTGTACACCGTAACGCTCAGTAGCATGATGTCCGGCGGCAATGTAGGGCACGCCGGATTCCCGTGCGAGATGGGTCGTTTGTTCCGATATTTCCCCCGAAACGTACAGGTCGGCGCCAATGGCGATGGCCTGTTCAAACAATCCTTGCGCCCCGCCGGAGCACCATGCGATGCACGAGACCGCACGTTCACCGTTGCCGACCAGTAAAGGCTCGCGTTCAAGCCTGACGGCAAGATTGGCCGCAATATCAAGCGCTATGAGACCGGCCTCCCGTGGCGCGCCGATCCAACCGATATCCTGATCGCCGAAACGGCCCTTACTCTCCCATGCCATATGCCACGCAAGCTGTGCATTGTTGCCGAGCACGGGATGCCCGTCGAGCGGCAGGTGATACGCAAACAGCGAGATGTCGTGGCTGAGCAACGCACCGAGCCGACGGCGGCGGATGCCGGTAATGCGTCCGTCCTCGCCCCGCCAGAAATACCCATGATGCACCAAGATGGCGTCATATCTGCCCGCCACCGCTACATCAACCAGTGCCTGACTGGCTGTCACCCCGCACAACACCCGCCGTATTTCGGCTCGTCCTTCCACTTGTAGCCCATTTGGGCAATAATCACGCCATCGTACTGTTTCCAGCAGATCATCCAGGTATTGACGAAATTCGTCGAGCCGCATATTTTTCTCCCAAATCGTTTTCTTTCCGTCGCAGGTTTCCATTATGCGTCGCTTGTGGTTGATTTTTACGCAGGCGGTGACTATCAGCGTTGCCGTCCTGTTTGCCGTGGGCACCCTCAAACCAGAGTGGATGCCCCGGAATGGCGCGCCCGCCCAGCCAACGGTCACCATCGTCGAAGCCACCACGGTTCCGGCCTCGGCTTCTCCTGCCAGTAAGCCGAGCGGCGTTTCCTATGCCGAAGCAGCGCAACGGGCATTGCCTGCGGTCGTTCACGTCTACACCCGGCAGACGGCCAAGGTTCCCAATCATCCCCTGATGAAAGACCCGATATTTCGCCATTTTTTCAGTACGCCGGAGCGCATCGGGCTGGGTTCAGGGGTCATTATCGACCCACAGGGCTTCGTACTCACCAACAACCACGTGATCGAGAACGCGGACGAAATCGAAACCGTCCTCAACGATGGGCGCAAATTTGAAGCCCGCCTTATCGGTCGTGACCCGGAAACCGATCTTGCCGTACTTAAGCTCGCCAATGCCAGTTCCCTGCCAGCCATTGCCTTTGCCCCAGCGGACAGTCTGGCCGTAGGCGACGTTGTGCTGGCTATCGGCAATCCCTTCGGCATCGGGCAAACGGTGACGATGGGCATTGCTTCAGCGTTGGGCCGCAGCCATCTCGGCATCAACACCTTCGAAAATTACATCCAGACCGACGCCGCAATCAATCCCGGCAACTCCGGTGGCGCACTGATTGATGGCGCGGGACGGCTGGTAGGCATCAACACCGCGATCTACTCACGCGCCAACGGTACGCGCAACATCGATTCACCCTCCGCCGGCGGACTCGGTATTGGTTTCGCCATCCCCGTCTCGATTGCACGCAAAGTGCTCGAACAGATCATCACGCACGGCGAAGTCGTACGTGGGTGGATCGGTATCGAAATGCGCGAAATCACCCCGGAACTCGCGGAGACCTTCAATCTACCCTCCGCGCACGGCGTATTGATCTACAGCGTGCTGGAGGGCAGTCCGGCAGATCAAAGCGGCGTCCAACCCGGCGATGTGCTGGTTGCCATCGACGGGCAGGAAGTCAAGATTCCCCGCGCAATGCTCGACCTCGTGGCCTCACTGCCCCCCGGTCGGATTTCCACCTTCCGCCTTCTGCGCAAAAACAAGAAAATCGATCTGAAAATTCCGGTCGGTCGCCGGCCCACGCCGCTGGCGATACGGGCTTACCCGTTACCGGGTTCCCCAGGCTCAACCGGCGCCACCGCACTGCCCGGCCCGGTAGCCGGTTGAGGTTTCGAGACGGCAGCGGCAATGAAAATACCCAGTTCGTACAGCAGGCAGATCGGGACTGCGAGCATGATCTGCGATACCACGTCCGGCGGCGTCACGATTGCCGCGACGATGAACGCACCGACGATCACATAAGAGCGTACTTCGCGCAGTTTCTGCACCGACACCACCCCGGCCCTGGCGAGAAGGATGACGATCACCGGAACCTCGAACGTCACACCGAAAGCGATGAACATCGTCATGACGAAGGAAAGGTATTGCTCGATGTCCGGCGCCAACTGCACGCTTTCGGGGGCAAAGCTGGCAATGAAGCGGAACGCCATGCGAAATACGAAAAAATAGCAAAACGCCATACCGGCAATGAAAAGCAACACACTCCCAGCAACCAGGGGCAAAGCCAGACGGCGTTCGTGCGCATAAAGCCCCGGGGCGACGAAGGCCCACGCCTGATAGAGCACATAGGGCAAAGCCAGCACAAAAGCCACCAGCATCGTCACTTTGATCGGCACGAAAAACGGCGTGACTACCCCGGTGGCAATCATGTGCGTGCCGGACGGCAAGGTGGATATCAGCGGCCAAGCAAGAAAGTCGTAGATATCGCTCGACCAGGGCAGCAGGCAGATAAAAAGCACCCCTACGGCAACGAGCGCGCGCAGCAGGCGGGCTCGCAACTCGATCAGGTGCGAAATGAAATTCTCTTGCTCGGCGCTCATACGGCATCCGCCGACTTCGCTGGGACGGGCGCATCCAGTTCCAACGTGCGCTGCGGTTCCTGTGTGCTGTCTTGCCCAGCGCTTTCCAGCGCGGCGGATTCCTGCGATGGCGCGGCGGCAGTTTCATCCGGATCGTATTCATCAGGCAGGCTCAACGCCTCCTGCACGTCAGATTGAACCTTTCCCACTTCTTCGCGTAGCGACTGTTCGAGCGTCCGCGCCTGCTCCTGCAATTTTTTCAGTTCGTCGATCTGCATTTCGCGCCGGATGTCGGCTTTCACATCCGAGATGTAACGCTGCATCCGCCCGAGCAGATGTCCGGCAGTACGCGCCACGCCGGGCAGGCGTTCGGGGCCGACCACTATCAGCAGCACGATGGCAATGACGATGAGCTCCGAGAAGCCAAGATCGAACATGTCTTTAGAAACCTATCGTCGTCATCGCTGCCGCACGGGGCGGGCATCAGGCGGATTTTTCCGGGTCATTGACAACTTTCTCGCGCGCTTCGCCTTCAATGACCGTGCCTTCCTGTGCAGTAACCCGAGCCGCCGGGGTTGATGCGGCAGCGGCATCGCCTTCCTTGAGTCCTTCTTTGAAACCACGCACCGCACCACCAAGGTCCTGACCCATATTGCGCAATTTCTTCGTGCCGAAAACCAGCACGACGATCAACAAAACAATGAGCCAGTGCCAGATGCTGAACGAACCCATAGGGATCCTCCTTTAAATTTTTGTCACCATCGGGCCGACCGGCTCCGGCCCGCCCAGAATGTGCAAATGTAGGTGCGACACTTCCTGACCGCCGACCCTGCCCGTGTTGATGATGCAACGAAAACCGTCATCGCTGCCATGTTCCACCGCAAGTTTTTGCGCAACAGCGAGCATCCGCCCCAACACCGGCTCATCCTCCGCGCCCACATGGGCTAGCGAGGCGATGTGCTTCCTGGGAATCACGAGCAGGTGCGTGGGCCGCAACGGATGAATGTCGTGGAAAGCAACGACCTGATCGTCTTCAAAGCATTTTTTGGCGGGGATTTCGCCCGCCGCGATTTTGCAGAAAATGCACTCACCCATATCGTTCTCCGTGAGCCAGGGTACGGATGCCCAGGGTACGGATGCTTTTCATCCAGGCCACCGCGCCCGTTTTTCCTCGATGCCCGAAATGCCCTCGCGCCGCGCCAGTTCCCGGCGCACATCGCCGATCGACAGGCCATGGAAGGCGAGCAGCACCATGATGTGAAAAACCACGTCCGCCGCTTCACGAGCGATACTATTAGGTTGCCCGTCCTTGCTCGCCATGATGAGTTCGGCGACTTCTTCGCCAATTTTTTTCAGGATTGCATCCGGCCCCTTGGCGTAGAGTTTCGCCGTGTAAGAGCTTTTCGGGTCGGCATTGCGGCGCATGGCCAACGTGGCGGAAAGCCGTGCGAACACATCATCGGCAGGGGGTGCGACGTCGATCACTTTTTGGGACTCCCCTTGTAAATATCTTTCGGATCCTTCAGCACTGGCTCGGCATCTTCCCATTTTTTGGCAGCAAAGGACAGTCGCCGGAAAAAACAGCTTTGCCGCCCGGTATGGCAGGCAATGCCGCCCACCTGCTCGATGGAAAGCAACAGCGCGTCGCCATCGCAATCGGCACGCAGGTCGAGCACCTTTTGTACATGACCCGATTCTTCGCCCTTATGCCAGAGACGCGCACGGGAACGCGACCAATACACGGCCTCACCCGTCTCTACGGTACGCGCCAGCGCCTCGCGGCTCATCCAGGCGAACATCAACACCTTGCCGGCTTCCTGCGCAATGACGGGGATCAGGCCGTCGGCGTCCCACGTGAGGGCATCGATCCAGTCCGCGCCCACGCTCACAAGCGTACCTCGATCCCGCGCGCGCGCATGAACTCCTTGACTTCGCGCACCGTGAACTTGCCAAAATGGAAAATACCCGCCGCAAGCACCGCATCGGCATGCCCAATGCTCACGCCATCGGCCAAATCCTCAAGCGTGCCGGCCCCGCCGCTGGCAATTACCGGGATGTGCACCGCGTCGGCTACCGCGCGGGTGAGTTCGAGATCGAACCCGATATTGGTTCCGTCCCGATCCATGCTGGTAAGCAGGATTTCCCCCGCACCCAGGCTTTCCAACTGCAACGCCCATTCCACCGCGTCCAGCCCCGTGCCTTTGCGCCCGCCATGCGTAAACACTTCCCACTGACCCGGCGCTTTTTGTTTGGCGTCGATGGCCGCCACGATGCACTGATTGCCCACTTTGCTGCTGGCTTCCCGCACGAGTTGCGGGTTGTTGACCGCCGCCGTGTTGATGCTCACTTTGTCCGCCCCGGCATTGAGAAGGCGGCGCACATCCTCGACTGTGCGCACGCCGCCCCCTACGGTCAGCGGGATGAAAATCTGCTCGGCCACCTTTTCGACCACATGGACGATGGTGTCGCGTTCGTCTGAACTGGCCGTGATGTCGAGAAACGTTAGTTCGTCCGCGCCCTGTTCGTCATAGCGGCGCGCAATTTCCACCGGGTCGCCCGCATCGCGCAGGTCGACGAAGTTCGTGCCCTTGACCACCCTTCCGGCGTGCACATCCAGGCATGGAATGATACGTTTGGTCAACATCAGAGATCCTCCTTTGAAAGTTCGTCGGCGCGAGCTTGCGCAGCGGCAAAATCGAGCGTGCCTTGATAAATCGCGCGCCCGGTAATGGCGGCCACCACGCCTTCATCTTCGATTGCGCACAGGGCTTCGATGTCGGTCAGGTTTGCCACGCCGCCGCTGGCAATCACGGGAATGCGCAATGCCTGCGCCAGTCGCACCGTCGCTTCGATATTAACCCCGGAGAGCATACCGTCACGCCCGATGTCGGTATAGATCACCGCCTCGACACCGTAATCCTCGAATTTCCTCGCCAGGTCGACCACGTCGTGCCCGGTGACTTTCGACCAGCCGTCGACGGCCACCTTGCCGTCGCGCGCGTCCAGCCCGACGATGATATGCCCCGGAAAAGCGCCGCAGGCATCATGCACCAAGCCGGGATGTTTGACAGCTGCCGTGCCGATGATGGCGTAGCTGATGCCGCTATCGAGATACCGTTCAATGGTATCCAGGTCGCGGATGCCGCCACCGAGTTGCACCGGGATGTCGTCACCGACTTCCTCGATAATGGTGCGAATCGCCTTACCGTTAACAGGCTTACCGGCGAAAGCGCCATTCAGGTCGACCAGGTGCAGTCGTCGCGCACCTTGTTCGATCCAATGGCGCGCCATCTTGGCAGGCGCATCCGAAAATACCGTGGCCTCGTTCATTTCGCCCTGTTTGAGGCGAACGCAATGGCCATCCTTGAGATCAATGGCAGGAATGAGCAACATATTGAAATATCATGGAAAGTGGAACATGCGAGACGCAACTCAAGGCGCCCAGTGGATAAAATTAGACAGCAGACGCAAGCCCGCGTGCGCGCTTTTTTCGGGGTGAAACTGAATTGCGAAAATATTAGCCTGCCCTACTGCACTGGTAAAGCGGGTACCATAACTCGTTTCGGCAGCAGTCATGTTGGGGTCGGCAGGCTGCACGCAATAGCTGTGCACAAAATAAAAACGATCCCCATCGGGAATCCCTTCCCAGAGTGGATGCGGCTGCCGCTGCCACACTTTGTTCCAGCCCATGTGCGGCACTTTCAGGCGCACACCCGCCGGATCGAACATCTCTTGGGAAAAACGCGCAACCACCCCCGCAAGAACGCCCAGCCCTGGCACATCACCCTCGCTGCTATGCTCGAACAACATTTGCAGGCCGATACAGATTCCCAAAAAGGGTTTCGATGCCGCCGCGTCCAACACCGCCGGACGCAGGCCGCGTGCATCGAGTTCACGCATGCAGTCGGGCATCGCCCCTTGGCCTGGGAACACCACACGGTCAGCAGCGGCCACCCGCGCCGCGTCCGCTGTGACATCCACCCGGAACGCAGGCGCGACATGTTCAATGGCCTTGGCAACCGAACGCAGGTTCCCCATGCCGTAGTCGATAATGGCTACCGTGCTCATCGTGTTCGTGCCCAATTACCAGATAACGCCGCTATGGGAAGATTTGCGCCTCAGAGAGCGCCCTTGGTTGAAGGCACGACGCCCGCCGCACGCTCATCACGTTCGACGGCCATGCGCAACGCACGGGCAAACGCCTTGAAAATGGTTTCGCATTGGTGGTGCGCATTATCGCCGCGCAGGTTGTCGACGTGCAGCGTCACCCCAGCATGATTGACGAAACCCTGGAAAAACTCGCGCGCGAGATCAACGTCGAACCCGCCAACGCGCTCACGGGCAAAATCCGCACAGTAGAAAAGCCCCGGCCGTCCGGAAAGATCGAGCGCCACCCTTGAGAGTGATTCATCGAGCGGCACATAAGCATGACCGTAACGGTACACACCCTTTTTGTCCCCCATCGCCTTGGCAAACGCCTGCCCGAGCGTAATGCCGACATCCTCAACTGAATGATGGTCGTCGATATGGATATCGCCTTCGCAATGTACATCGAGATCGATGAAACCGTGACGCGCGACCTGATCGAGCATGTGGTCAAGAAACGGCACGCCGGTATCGAGCTTGGCCTGCCCTGCGCCATCCAGATCGATACGCACCGAAATACGAGTTTCGGCAGTGTTGCGGGTAAGGCTGGCCTGACGCATGTTCAACTTGTAAAACGATGAATGAAATAGCGCATGATACCATTATCAATCCATTGCCCGTCTATCCTTTATTTCAAACAGTTTTTATATGAGCCGCTACTGGAGCGCCGTCACCCACGGACTGACCCCCTACGTTCCAGGTGAACAGCCTGTGCTCGACAACCTCATCAAACTCAACACCAACGAAAACCCCTACGGGCCTTCCCCAAAAGCGCTTGCCGCCATCCGCGCAGCAACTGAGGACACGTTGCGGCTCTACCCCGACCCGGACGCCAAAGCCCTCAAGGCCACACTTGCCCACCGTTACAAGGTCGGCCCGGAACAAGTCTTCGTTGGCAACGGCTCAGACGAAGTACTGGCCCTTGCATTTATCGGCCTGTTGAAGCACGTGCGCCCCCTGTGGATCCCGGATGTCACCTACAGTTTCTACCCGGTCTATTGCGCCCTCTACGGCATCGAATACCGCCAGGTTCCGCTCGATGACGGTTTCGTCCTGCGTCCGGAAGATTATTTCCCCTGCGGGGAAAACCGTGCCGGCGCCATTGCATTTCCCAACCCGAACGCCCCTACAGGCCGCCTGCTGCCGCTCGCCGATGTCGAACGCATCGTTGCCGCCAACCCGGAAGCCACCGTGCTGGTCGACGAGGCTTACATCGATTTCGCCGACCAGGATGACGCCAGCGCCATTGCCCTCGTCGACCGCCACCCCAACCTGCTGGTTGTCCACACTTTCTCGAAGAGCCGGGCGCTCGCCGGATTACGGATTGGCTTCGCCATCGGCCAGCGCAACCTGATTGCCGGACTGGAGCGGGTCAAGAACAGCTTTAACTCCTACCCGCTCGACCGTCTGGCGCTTGCAGGCGCGCTGGCCTCGCTGGAAGATGAACCCTGGTTCCAGGCAAGCCGCAGCAAAATCATCGCCACCCGCGCCACGCTCACCGCGCAACTACAGGCACTCGGCTTGGAAGTCCTGCCCTCGGCAGCCAATTTCGTTTTTGCCCGCCCGACCGGCTTTGATGCGGCTGAACTTGCCGCCGAATTGCGCAAGCGCGCTATCATCGTGCGCCACTTCAAAATACCGAGAACTGCACAATACCTGCGCATCACCATTGGTAACGACAACCAGTGTACGGCGCTGACCGATTCCCTGCGAGATATTCTGGGCACAACGCGATGACGAAGACAAAAGACATCCTTGTCGCCATCATTCTCACACTTTTTGCGGCGCTTACCCTCTATTATCAATACCGTGACAAGGAGCCCGCCACGGCCGAGGAAGCCCTCCTGGCCGTGCTCGCCAAAGTGGAAGGCTCAATAAGGCTCGATGAACTTGACTTGGGCAATGCCATCAAACAGGTGCGCGGCAACGGCGAACCGATCCTGGTGAGCTTTGAAGATCCGAATTGTTCTTACTGCGTCAAACTGGACAAGAAACTGAACCATCTGGACAACGTCACCCTCTACACCTTCCTGATTCCCATATTGTCGGAAGATTCCGTCATCAGAGCACGCCGCATCTGGTGCGCCCCCAACCCTGCCACGGCCTGGAACGACTGGATGCTGAAACGCCGCCTGCCTTCCGGCGCAGGCGAGTGCGACACCACGGCCATTGACAGGAACCTTGTGCTCGGTGAAACAATGGGCATTCGAGGCGTGCCGCATCTATTCCAGGCAAAATAGCACCTCCCAACTACAGGAAACGTACATGGAACACTTTGGTTTCCCGCTGGAAGCAATACTTATCTTTATCGGCGTGATATCCATCTCCGTCTATCTCGATCTTTTTGCCCACAAGAAAAACACCGAAATCTCGCTGAAGGATGCTGCCGGCTGGTCCATATTCTGGATTGTCCTCGCGATCCTGTTCTATGGCTACCTGTGGGTCAGGTTCGACAAAAAATGGGCCGACCTCTACCTTACCGGGTACGCGCTCGAAAAATCCCTCTCGGTCGACAACTTGATGGTTTTCATGGCTATTTTTGCCTCGTTCGGCATCAAGGGCGCGTTGCAGCACCGCATCCTCTACTACGGCATCATGGGCGCGCTGGTCTTTCGCGCCATTTTCGTCGTCATCGGGACAGAGCTATTCTACGCAAGCCCCTGGGTGGGGTTCCTCTTCGCCGCCTTCGTGATCTGGACTGCGGTCAAGATGCTGCAAAAGCGCGATCATGCGGGTGACATAGAAGACTACTCGGATCACTGGTCTGTCCGGCTCACCAGTAGACTGCTCCCTGTCTATCCCAAACTGTATCTGAACCGCTTCTTCATCCGCCACGGACAGATTCCCGGCAATGAAACTGATCTCCCATCAAGCACAAAAAACGCGCTATATGCCACTCCGGCTTTCCTGTGCCTGATGGCCATCGAGACCTCCGACGTCGCCTTCGCCTTCGATTCCGTCCCTGCCGTCATCGCCGTCACGCAGGAGCCGCTTCTTGTCTATGCTGCAATGATTTTCGCCATTCTCGGTCTGCGCAGCCTCTATTTCGTACTGGCTGCACTCACCAAATACCTGATATATCTTGAAAAAGCCGTTATCTTCCTGCTATTTTACATCGGCATGAAAATGACACTCCAATCCTGGAACCACGCTGTTTTCGACACCGGCTTTTCTATCCCCCCAGGATGGAGCCTTGCCATCGTTCTTGGTATGCTGTGTGCCGGTGTCGCTGCTTCCCTTCTTTTCCCAAAAAAAGAATAGTCCACAAGGAAACCGATCATGGCCCGTCTACGTGTTTATGCAAATGTTATTAAAACGGTATCGGCTGCCTGCGTATTAGCGCTATTGCCGGTGGTTCTTTCCGCCTTCCTTGCCCTGGGCAATAGCGTTGCCCAGGCAGCGCAACCGACGGGCCTGCGCGCCTTCGCTTCGGAAAAAGAACTGAATGCCTGGCTGCAGGAAAAAAAGAACCTTCTCGAAGAAAGCCTGCGCGGACAGGACAAGCTCAATGCCCTTCCCAATGGCGATATCAATATGGTGGATGCACCGCCATTAGCGGCTGCGCCCAAGGCGGCTGCGATGGCCGACACTGGAAGTTCGGCACAAAGCGAATCCGTCACCAACAACCAGACAGAGGGTGTGGATGAAGGAGGGATCGTCAAGGTTCACAAAAACCATCTGGTCATCCTGCGTCGGGGGCGCCTCTTTACCGTGCGTGTCGGTGACAACGCCTTACAGCCCGTCGACATGCAGGACGCTTTTGCGCCGGGTTCCAGCGGCCATGCCTGGTACGACGAGATGCTGGTTTCCGGCAATACCATCGTGGTCATCGGCTACAGCTACAGCAAGGGCGGCACGGAAGTCATCCTGTTTGGCATCGACGATGGCGGACGCCTGACCTATCGCGCCACCTACGTCCTGCGCTCCAACGACTACTATTCCTCGCGCAACTATGCCAGCCGCCTGATCGGCAATACCCTGATCTTTTATACCCCGCTGTTTCTCAATTTTCACCGCAATCCGCTAGACAATTTCCCTGCCGCCTTGCGCTGGCAACAAAATGAAAAACCCGAATTCAGGCCGATTGCGCCCGCGACCCGGATTTATCGCACAGCGGATGACCTCGACCCGACCAAGGAGAGCATCGCCCTGCACACGGTCACGACCTGCAAGATTGCCGAAGACAAGCTGACGTGCTCGGCCTCGGCAGTGCTGGGTCCCTCCGGCCGCGAATTTTATGTCGCCAGGGATGCAGTGTATGTCTGGAGCGTGTCCTTTCACCGTATTGACAGAGAATCCGCCAATCAGGTGCCCGTTCCCGCCTCTGTCTTTCGCCTGCCTTTGAATACGCAGGAAGTGCCCACAGCCCTGAAAGTTCGCGGCAGCCCCATCGATCAGTTTTCCTTTTTAGAAAGCGCGGACGGGTATCTCAATGTGCTGCTCCGCGCAGAAGGCCCCGTGCCTTCCATGTGGGCATCCGAACTGGGTAGCCATGAACTCGCCCTATTGCGGACGCCCTTGCGTGGTTTTGGCGACGGTTCGGCCTCGGCGCCACTCGAACACTACCATCCGCTTCCCGCACCAAAAGGCGGAAGAAGCCTTCAGAACCGCTATATCGGCGATTATCTCGTCTATGGTGCAGGGCATACCTGGGAACGGGCACAGGGAAATACGTTCGGTCTGGCTTATCTCCTGAAATGGAACAATCCCGGCCAGCCCGAGGGTATCGTCCTGCCGCACCGCGTTGACCGCATCGAGGCCTTGGGAAAATCGCCGCTTCTGGTGGGCGGAAATGAGGACGACCTGTATTTCAGCGTTCTTGACTTCCAGCCTGTAACCTCTTCCCGGCAATCGCGTGAAACCTCATACATCAACGGCGTAAAACCGGCATCGAAGCAGACAGCGCGCATTGCCGACACCTTCAAGCTGAAGGATGCCGCGCAGGGCGAAACCCGCAGCCATGGTTTTTTCTATAAACCCGATACAGCCGATGGCGAAAGTGGCCTGCTGGGGCTGCCTTACGCACGCAGTGACCGTCCCGGCTGGAAGCAATTAAAGGATCCCTCCAGCGGCATCATTTTCCTGAAAAACGATCGTTTGCGCTTCTCCGAAGCAGGCGCATTAACCGCCTCCCTCAACGACCAGAACAACGACGATCAATGCAAGGCTTCCTGCACAGACTGGTATGGCAACTCGCGCCCGCTTTTCGTTGCGAAGCGAATTTTCGCGCTGATGGGCTACGAGATCGTAGAAGGGAAAATGGTCAACAAACACCTGAAAGAAACCCGGCGCATCAACTTTTTCCAAAAACAGGAAAAACGGCAATAGGAAATGGGTAACGCGTCGTTATCCGCAACACAACCAATGAGGAAAGATCCCATGCAACCATCCATGCGGTTTCTGTCAATTCTGTTCCTGGCCTGCACGCTCATTCCGTCCTTCGTTTCCGCCCAAAACGCGCCGAACCGCGAAATCTGGAAAGCGGGCGATATGACTGTGACGGTCATTCAGGATTCGCCGGGTGAAATGTCGGTTTCCCTTTTCAGTGGCCCAGCTTCCGAAGAAGAAAAATCGAAATACTTCACCAACGGCAAAGCCGAAGCCGGCACCAACGTATTCCTGCTGCGGGCAGGCGGCAAAATCGCGCTGTTCGACGCGGGAGCCGGGACGTTATTCAAATCTCCGGGAAAACTGCCCGAAACACTTGCCAGCCTGGGCATCAAGCCGGAAGACGTCGACTACGTCCTGCTCACCCACATGCACATGGATCATATCGGCGGGCTATTGCAGGAAGAAAAACGCGCCTTCCCCAAAGCAAAACTGCTGGTTGCAAAAGTTGAACTCAATTCATGGATAGCCCTTGCAGCGGAAAACCCCTCCCACGCCAACGCAGCCAAGGTCAAATCCGTCATCTCTGCCTACGGGGACGACATCCTGCCGCCCTTTGCATTCGGCGACACGTTGCTGCCGGGCGTAAAGGCGCTGGACGCTTCCGGCCATACGCCGGGCCACACTGTCTACCAACTCACGGCCGACGGAAAAAGCCTGCTCATCGTCGGCGACCTGATCCACGCCATGCCCCTGCAATTCGCCCTGCCCGACGAGTGCCCGTCCTACGACATGGCCCCGCCCCAGGCCATCCAATCCCGCAAACGCATCTTTGCCCTCGCCACGAAAGATGGGATACCCATCGCTGGGGTGCATTTCCCCTTCGTAAACGCCGTGGGCACGGTCAAACAGGACGGCAAAGGATGGAAGTTCGAGCGAATGCAGTAAGACCCGATACGTAGATCCCTCATACTCAAAGTAACTATTCAGAACCGCCCTTCAGGCTCGGGTTCGGCTCTGCGCCCTGAAGGACGGGGTTTTAAACCAAAATCCGTTTTACGATGAAAAAAATCCTGCTTTCGATCCTTCTTGGCATTGCCATATTCTTTCTTCTCATGTCCTTTCCCATACAGGAAAGGTCGCCGCACGCGCTACCCTGGGAAATTGAACTGGATGAAACGGGGCATACCCGTGTTTTCGGTCTTTCGCCTGGGGCAGACACCCTGAATGACGTAATAGCGCGTTTTGGCGGCGACATGGAACTTGCCATCATCGTTGCTGCCAACATCCCCAGAGGCGAAGAAGCAAAGGACGCCGCCCTGGAGGGGTATTTCCATCAAGTCACCCTCGGTTTCGTACATGCGCGGCTGATCATCACCCTGGATGCACCGCCTTCGATGATCGCTTCGATGCTTGAGCGTTCAATCAAAAAAGAGTATCTGCGAAACGGCAGCCGGAAATTCATCCTGCATCCTAACGACACCAGACTTGCCGGGACTTTGCCACTTGTAGCGCTCACCCTGATCCCCAGCGCACAACTGGATGCCGAAACCATCGTCTCGCGCTTTGGCACTCCCGCTGCCATCATCCCCATGGGAGAAACCCTGCAACACTACCTGTATCCGGACAAAGGCCTGGATGTCGTACTCGACAGCAAGGGAAAGGAAATCCTGCAATATGTCGCACCGGCCAACTTCGAGCAGCGCATCATGCACCGACTCAAACCGGAAAACGTAAAACCCGAACAGTAACTCTATATATCTTCCCTTCCCCCGCAAGCGGACGAGGCAAGCACATGCCCCTCCTCCGCTTACGCAGGGCGATTGCACCTGTTTTGTCATGACACTATGAAGCGGCAGCACGAAATATTGCACCCACATCTGAAGAGAACTTGGCCATCATCCGGCGGCGTGTTGTCCGCCATTCCTGGCATGCAGATCGAATGGTGATGTAGATCGGACAAGCTGCGCAGCGGCGGCCTCCGACGGTCGTACCGTCCGATGCGAGAGCATCGCAATATGAAATAAAAAAATGGTGACGCT
>Ga0123354_10000373_pt1 | contig 42656 bp, 24 predicted proteins | sample TergutLab28metaG_2_FD_97872 | JGI IMG/M metagenome (GOLD analysis project Ga0123354, IMG submission 97872) | Labiotermes labralis P4 segment gut microbial communities from Petit-Saut dam, French Guiana - Lab288 P4 | ecosystem: Host-associated > Arthropoda: Insects > Digestive system > Gut ... | reverse complement strand
GCAATAAATGTACTGTCAGCAACTATGCAATAAATGTACTGTCAGTAACTATGCAATAAATGTACTGTCAGCAACTATGCAATAAATGTACTGTCAGTAACTATGCAATAAATGTACTGTCAGTAACTATGTCACATATCGTATGTCTTGTTCTTCGGGTTTATTTGTGGTCGCTTTATGAGATATTTCAACTGCTGATTTTTTTTAATTCCAAACAAACCGTTGTTAACCGTGTTGCATATTTTTATGGCTGTATATTATCTGCATATTTCGATGGTTGTAGAATACATGTATATTTCGATGGCTGTAGAGTACTGTACCTGTATATATATCGATGGCTGTAGAGTATCTGCATATTTCGATGGTTGTAGAATACCTGTATATTTCGATGGCTGTAGAGTACTGTACCTGAATATTTCTATGGCTGTAGAGTATCTGCATATTTCTATGGCTGTAGAGTATTATAACTGCATATTTTGATGGCTGTATAGTATCTGCATATTTCGATTATTGTAGAGTATCTGCGTATTTCGATGGCTGTAGAATACCTGTATATTTCGATGGACGTACAGAACTGTACCTGAATATTTCGATGGCTGTAGAGCATGTGCATATTTCGATGGCTGTAGAATACCTGTATATTTCGATGGCTGTAGAGTACTGTACCTGAATATTTCTATGGCTGTAGAATATCTGCATATTTCTATGGCTGTAGAGTATTGTACCTGCATATTTTGATGGCTGTATAGTATCTGCATATTTCGATGGCTGTAGAGTACTTGTATATTTCGATGGCTGTAGAGTACTGTACCTGAATATTTCGATGGCTGTAGAGTACTGTACATGCATATTTCGATGGCCGTATAGTACCTGCATATTTCGATGGTTGTAGAGTATCTGCGTATTTCGATGGCTGTAGAGTACTCTACCTGCATATTTCGATGGCTGTATAATACTTACATATCGATGGATATAGAGTATCTGCATATTTCGATGGCTGTAGAATATCTGCATATCTTGATGGCTTAGAATGTCTGCGTAATTCTATGGCTGTAGAATACTGTACTTGCATATTTCGATGGCTCTAGAGTAACTGCATATGTTATTGGATTTTGGCTACTTTGCAGTAAAATGCGACCGCATACGAAAGAAAGTTAGATGCTGAGTTATAGATTCATTTTCTTTCATGATCTGTACTCCTCACCAAATATTGTTCGGTTCATCACATTAAAAAACGTTATATAAACATACGTGGCGGAGAAGAAGAGTGTGTGAAGGTTTTCTGTGGGAAATCTGAAAGGAAAGCGCCACCTTGAAAACCATGACATAGAAGGGAGGATAATATTAAAAGGAATTATAAAGAAATGTGGTGTATATTGGATATGATAAGTCTGATTCAGCCAGGCTGTTGTGAACACGGTATTTCAACTTCAGGTTTCGTAAAATGCGGAGAATTTCCTCACCAGCTGTGGGACCTTTAACTTCTCAAGAAAGGCTCTTCTCCATGGAGTCAGTTACTTATTTCATTAGTTAGTTACGTATTCGTATACAAACTGATCATCTTCCGTGATCACTACTGAGTGCGTAAAAATATATCCGTTGCCCACGATATTTTTCGCATTCTCTTTTCCAATCTGGGAGTAGTCAAAAGCTAACGCATTTGAAACGGCGTACAGTGTTATGCCCTTCTGAGGCAGGACTGCGATTACGGGCACGTTTTATGTCACACATAAACAGTCAAATGACTAAACAGGAATACGACTTTACCTCCTGCTATAATTACTCCATTACGGCACTGTGCACTTTGAACACATCTCGTCTTCTCAGTGTCTCTTGTTTATCTTGTTATACGCTGTTCTCTGTTTTCTCCCGCTCTGCTGTTCGCCACCATAGGAAGGGAGCTCAGGTCAAATGTGGTTATGACCTTTTGTCAACTTAGGCAGTACTGTCTGTAGTAATTCTTGTTAGGAAATGTGAAATATTGGTTTCGCAATCAGTCGCCTACCCTCCAAACAATGTATTGTCTTTTGACACAGAGGACACTGGCCAATTGTGGGAGGAACGAGTTTAGTTTCAGTTAACACTCTGAAACGTTAAAGAGAAAGGACGCAGACACAAGACAGAGTTTATGGAAAGGGAGGACCTTGGAGAAAGCGAAATATTTCGTATTGGGAGAGAACGAGCTTTATTTCCTTGAGGTTCCCAACTTTTGCCCGCTCGTCCTTCTGATAGCGTAATTGTTGTGAAGACATTAAAAATTTGGTTAAGTAATGTTTTGATTTCGCGAAGGCAGGGTTTTATTAAACTGTGAAATATGTGATTTGGAAAGATCATTTGAGCTCGATCAGATCTGGGACTTTAATTTTGGCGACTTGGAAATTGCGAACAGCTTCCAGAAAAATTTCCACTGTTGAAAATTAATTTGGAGTGTCGCTAACACCCAGCTGTTGATCACGCACAAAGTTGCTACTTAATGCCAGTAGTGCACAGAAGTCCAATTTGTATCTGACAGTCAACACTCAAGTCTTTATTACAAAGAACAGTCTACTAATTGTGGTCGGGATATAATTGGTCTTTACCATGTTAATCCAAGAAACACATTAATAATATCCGAGGTGAATTCGGGTTTTTCGTGTTGTAAGCAGGATGTGATCATAGTTGTGAATTCAGTAATCACTCTGTTACAGAGTTAATAATACAGGGAAGGGAATAAGGATGTTTTGAAGCCTCAGCCCTTCGATAGAGCTTCGTTTCAGTGAAGTTTTATTTGTTTCTGTTGTCACAATTCTGAAGGATTATAGCTTGCAGCATGTTTATATAACAGAGAATCAGGAGAGATATTTAGAGAACAAAATTCATGTACATAGCAATGTGTCATTCGGTGACGTCTGATCACATTCTGTCAAAACTTTCAAACGGACGAAAAGATTAATTGATTGCCGTTTAGAACATATAGAGTTTGGTGGGTTTGTAACAAGAAAGTCCTACAATGTGAAGACTGACTTGGTTATAAGAAGAATCTGTGTGCGGAGATCTGAAGGAGAAAGCTTGAAATAAACCGATGCACTGAGTTACAATGTATGAAGTACTTAAAATAATGCGAATATTTTTGCCCATTATATTTAATAATTATATTTTTGAATGATTAGTATCGGCTTCTCAGCATTTGCTTATAACCCAATAATTTCATGCTTTGGGCCACATCTGACATATTTTTTTTTATTCCAATGTTAAAATTCTGTCTTATTTAGTCTTCTTATATATATAGGAGGGGCAGACATGACGGAGGTAAGTGTAGCTTTTCGCAATTTTGTGAGCGCACCTAGTAGATTTAAATTAAGATTTGCTCGTAGCTACAAAAATAAGTCGGGTCATGTAGGAGATCTTTCGACTTCCGTTCGGCAGAAACTCCTTTCTTATCCCTGCAGGTTACATTCAGTATCTCCAATATTAACCTCTCTCCTTTCAAGACACTTTCCGAAATATTATCCCGAACTAGGCCACCAGCTCTTCCTTCCCAGTTCTTTCCAGTTCATTTGCTGTCCTACCAATCGCTGCTCTGTAATGTTGCTTGAAACGCACATTGTATTAAAAAGCCTATAATTTTGGCGTCATTTAACAAAAGAATTGTCGTATGTGGTCGCTGGTGACCAAAATTTGTATAACCCGCTCTGCGCCATTGCGCTTATTATTATTATTATTATTATTATTATTACCTATTTAATTTATTAATTACGTTAATAACGAAGTGGGTCATCCACGATCCAAGGTTGTGCTATTTGTAGTTGTTATCTGACTGTCTTTACAAGTTTAAGTGCACGAAATATCTCTGTTGTTAGAGTCGCTGTTTTTGTGGTTTAATAATTCCACCGTTGAAGCTTGGCGGGAGGGGTGTGTCGGGAGGGGGGTGGTGTGCCAGAATGCGTGCGCGTCTCCTGTGTGACCACCGCCATGCTGTCGGCCTCTAGCGGTAGTATGAGGGTATCAGTCATGGCGGTTACACAACCAACGTTTGCAGATATAAAGGACTGAACCCATCAGCAGAAAGCCAGGAGGCACATGTCTGTACCTGAGGCAGCTCAGCTGTGAGATTACACCGGTCTAATGCATCGTCAGTGGACACCAGAACAGATGTTTAGTAAGTTTATTTAATTCGTACAAGGTAGCAGTGATGTGAGAAGAGTTTGTTATTGAAAGCGGTGCTTGAATGCGACATTCTGCATTTTAACATTGCTGGATTTTATTGTTGTCAGTAAGTGACCGTTATGGACTATAACAGGGAAGAACTGTTGACTTTGTTGTTGTCAGACTCTGTCTGTTTTGTGGTGAACTGATAACTTGTGTTGGTGCTGTCGTTGAACCAAAAACTGTATTTCAGTGTCTTGGTGTATAACATTCCAATTGTATACGAAACTGTATTGACTTGCTCAGAAACTTGACGTGAAACTTATTTAGTGTCTGAAAACGTTTACCAAACCGATAGGTCAGGACGCTTACAGTATCAGTGATAAAAATAGACACTGCGTGGAATTTTCGACAAGTTTGTTTACGTTGGCACTCGAGCAATGAACAGGATGGGTACGTACAGTGTACTGATGTGTTTTTGTTTTTCTGCCTGTGTGCTGCGTATTGGTTTATTATATACTGTTTTTCTTTGTTATGTGTGTGGGGTGTGTGACATGTCTACCGAACTAAAAACGAGCTGGCTCAACCGGTAACATTTCCGACTTGCTTTCGAGAGGTTACTTCTTGTAATGTCGGTCAAGAAACATTTTTATGACTGATAATCTCCGTGGGTTTTCCCAGTCCCCCAAAGCCATATCCTTCTGAATTCACCCTTTACTTGTCATACCGTATGAGGTTGTTTGCTTGACTGCTGAAGGCGTCGTTAAATAAACTGTAGATAATTAGGGCCATCGAAGGCGTCTCTTGTTTCTAAATCTGAAATTGGCTGAAGTAATTAAGCGCGTGTTTATTAGTGCACGGGTCACGAGGGGACGCTACTACTTTGATAGCCCCGTGGCAATTCAGTGACCTCAATAAACGTCCGCCGCCCTGACGGTCCTCCAAACTTGATTACACTGTAGAACGCGGGCTGCCGTGGCATAGCCTACAGAGCGCCTTGCTGACGTCAGCAATGACACCGTGACTGTGGCTGTGTGAAAGGAAGCAAAAAACAGACACACGTAATAATAATAATAATAACAATAATAATGTTAATACCTACCCCATCTGGCGCCGAGGCTAAAGAAAGGGTAGAGCTATACCTTTGCTCCCCTCTGGGCTTTCAGGGCTTGTTTTAGGGTGAACTTTATCTTTACCTTTTGCAATAATAATGTGTGTAGGGACTGAGACAGCTCAGGTGGTACAGTGACTAGGCTACGAGGTGGAAATGTGAGGTATCTTGGTTCGACTGCCGTCAGAAACAACATTTTTCTCTTCTCCACGGCCCATTTTATGGGAACCGGTGTTGTTTCCCGAAAGATCTAGTCCCCGGCGTTATACGTATCGTGGTTCTTTCCCGAAGGCAAAGTCGCTGAGGCATGAAGACGATCGGTTACGTCCGTCGAGCATTGAGGTTAAGAATATGTGGAGTTACATCTCCATTCCCCTTTATTTTCTTGTGGCGCGGTGCTGAATTCAGAGGAGTAATAATTTAACATAACTGTGTGTGTGTGTGTGTGTGAGTGAGTGTGAGTGTGAGTGAGAGAGAGAGAGAGCTTAAGGAAAAATGGGCATCAATAGACTCCACAGAAAATGTCGGAGTCATTTTAGCATCTAAACCCGTCAAAGCCCAGCCGTAACTGTATGAATTGTAAACGTGACGTTGAAAGCTTCTGCATTTTGCCCACAACTTTTTAAGTCTTTTGTGTGGTTTTTAAAATAAACAGCGATTTCCTCCCTATAAATAATTGACCTCTATTTATTTACTGAATAAATGTGTTATTTCACGACGCTGCCAGTTGCTTATTTTATATACTAGTGGTGTAGTCATTTACAGAGGTGAGGAAAAATACTTTGTGTGGGGTAGGAATGAATTATTGTCTTCTTATACGAACTTCTGGATTCAGAAGTTAAAAATAACTCCTTCGTTCTTAGCTAAACACTATTAGGTTATAGTTTGTCAAAAACACTAACATAAAAAGACAGTAGAAAACAGAGCGTTTAAGTGAAACAGGTTTTGACATTTTTGACGTTTTTCTGTTAACACATGAGTGCTTCAGTTAGTTTTACTTGCTGTGACAAGAGTATTCAAAACTTTATACATCTTAAATGTATACCGTACCGACGCTCATTCATGGCATTAAATCATTCGAGCAAGAACGATCAGTATCCAAGAGCCGGCTAAAACGTCGGTTAAAGAAAATATTCAAAGTATTATCTGTTCCCATGTGGAAGGCAAAATTATAATTTCTGTACTGTCAAGTACTTGTGGGCTATTAAAGTTGTCCCTGTGTCAGACATGAAGTTATTGAAGGGGCGAAGGCATAGCTCCACATATTCTTAACTCTGTACTAGATGCATGTGAGCGGTCATTTTTATGCATTGGCCTCTTAACTCTCTTTATCCTTTGAGTAAGTGTTGAAGGGGACACCCGATCCGATCTGGACGCTTTTGGGTAAATAAATATCTGTTAACGAGTTTGTATGTTCTAAACGTTGGCCCTCGTAAGATATTTACTTCGATACGCCGAGAATTTCGACAACAAGTGGGCTTGAAAAGCTACGTAATGTCGGTTACTTTTGAATGTCTACCAGAAGTACTTGAATGTCTTCCATTAATTAATTAATATAATTTATTTAATTAATTAATATAATTTATCTTGCTCATTCTTAGATTTGAGTTTGAAAGTTACATGTGATAGTTTACGTAACGTCGCTGTCTGTATCTAGCCGAATTATTGAGGGTAGTGTGCATTCCAGCATATATTCGAAGCAGAGACCTCCCGAATACAAAAACAGGACAATTACCACTTAAACCATCTTGCGGACCAAAAAAATTAACTATATTAGATACAAATCGTCGCTGTTCTTTGCTTTCACTACTTTAAATTTATTTGTAAAACGTTTTAATAGGAACAATTTTAAGCTGTTCATGTCAACGTCATGAAGTGATAAGTAGGGGGTGTTGCGGTACAGCTCCAGTCATTCTGAACCTCGGCTGTAGATGGGAGTGGTGAACTTTAGGTCTTTGCCGTTTTACCCGCGGGAAAGAAACCCAGTGCCAATTCAATACGAGCGTGGGTGGGCACCAGAGGCTGTTTGGACGTTTCGGAGAAGAAAATAAATCCCTCCACCGAGTTTCGAACCCTAGGACTTGTGGCTCGTAACCTATCCCGGCTTCCCCATCGTGATTGATGGGAGTGCAATAATAAAATGGACCACAAAGGTGCAGAATATCATGTTCTGACATGGATTCATCTGGCTCAAGATCCGTTCCAGTGGTGGCATGTTCTGAACACGTTGGTGGAGTTTGGGGGTTCGAGATTTGTGGTTCCCCTAACAGTATTTGCAGAGAATCAACTATTCTGATATGTAATACTGTGTCAGCGAGTATTTCCCTGATATTTCGAAGGATCGTAGTTAATGCACCCAGAAGTACAAGAAGCATGACATGAACATTTTTTTTGGACTGCCTGACCCAGAATATGAAGGAACTATGACCTTTCGAAACGTCAAGATCTACCTGCGCAATGACCGAGAGTCCCACCGTTGGAGACTCGAAGGTTCATCAAATGGCGTGTTTCATAGAGGGCGGGTAATCTATCAGCTGAGCGGTTTAAGGACCATGTTACATTAAGCTGTTTAGATGCTCATGCCAACTATATCAATTGAAGTCGTCTTGATAATGAACTAATGGAAGCAAAGTGGAGCTTTTACTACGTGAGACATTCAACCCATCACCTTTCGTACTAAATTAAAGATGAGTTATCCAGTTATGTGTTCTTGTATTGTTCAGAGGTACAGTGCCTATTATTCCAATTGGGTTAAGGATACATGAATTCAGTACACAGCGTTTAAAGTAGTGAAGTGGATTGTTGATGGAACGTAATGGCGATGTCGAGGGGTGGGTCGTGACAGTAGCTAGTGCACCCCCACCGCCAACACCCCAACCATTCCCATCAACACAGTGCAGCAAACTGCTGCAGGAAGTTTTATTAAAAGTATGTATGTATGTATGTATGTCCCGGGGATTTACCCCACTGCTGTGTATAGAAGTTGTTATTTTTTCACGTTTTTAATCTATATTTTATGACAGAGTTGGGAATTTTATATGACCCCTAGAGTGGTTTCACTTCTTCCTTTAAGCATTAGAAAAAAATACCTCCTTCTTTGTCTGTGACCTTTGGTAGAGTTTGAAGGAGAACACTGTTTTGTCATTTCGTTTATGTTACTGACTGTATCTGACTGTACAGTATGGATGGTTACGATGGTTGACCATGAATAACGTCTGGTAAAGGACGTGGAAGTTAATGTTGCGTGGTTGCAATTATGTCCCGGCTTTGGCGTGGAGGGGCGGAGGAAAGCCACGGAATATACTGGGTAATATAGCCTGTGTCGTGTCCGAGATATGATCCAGTCAAATTGCGCAGAGACGTCGGGTGTATTATGGTTACGGTCACCATACAGACACAGCGGATAAAACCGACTACATTTCTTCGAAATCAGAAAAAGGTTTCTTTTGATATTTTCTGAAAATCTTTAAGTTACACTGACAGATCGTAAAAACTTCCAGAAATAAATAAATTCGTTATTTACCCTATGTTGTAGGTCGAGCGGTGTATATTTATGTGTCTCGAATTTTTTAATCACAGCAAACAGTGGTGACATTCATGTACATTATTCAGTCCGTGTTTATAATGGAGACTGACCGTGTTCTCTGTGAAGTGGGAACAAAATATTTATATATAATCTAGACTAACGTAAGTCTTCCGAATTTGCATTTCACCCACGCTGTGTTTTTGCGTTTCTTACAATTCTTTCAGTGAACAGTCATTATTTCGTCCTGAAAACAAATTAATTTATCTTCGTAACCGATTCGTAATGTTTTTTTTTTTACCTGTGTGCTAGTTCCAACATATCGATCTTAAAATGAGAGCCAAAGCACGCCGTTCGTCTGTTCTGCTCCGTAGAGAAGCGTGGCATTAAAGGTGCTCTATGCTCAAAATCCCAGGACGCAGTGTGTGATGATAATGGAGTTGTGACGTTTCGCCCTTTAAATCTGTGCTGCTCTGATTTCTCCACTGCCTGTGTATCTATCATGTCGTTCATCGTATCAGTACCTTAACGCATGAGTGGTGTAAGTTACTGCATGTCACAAAGTCCCTGCGTGAGGAGTTATTTGTGTTTAGTCGAATTCTTAGTATTTTGTGCAATTTAAAGTTCCATCACCGCCTTCAAATCAACCCGCCACCTACCCCTGCCCTAATCCTGATTACGCCTGTCCACACTTTTCCAATGCTATTCCCTTCATATACATTTCAATATTCTCCCTTCCACACCCTTTTTTTTTTCAAGTGGACTCTTTTTCTTCCAGGTTCCGTACTATTCCATTTTAAAACTTAAAGGAAGATATTGTGGGTTGGATTCATGTCTCAAAAAGGTTTCACTTTGCTGGACGTGATGTAAAGCAGACGGATGTATCTAAGTGAATGATTGTCAGGTTTTAAGACCGCAAGGAGCTGTACGAATATTCACCACACATGTATACAACAGAGACAGCTCTGTGGAAGCTTACAAGACGTATGGCTAATTGAAAGTATGTCCCGGTTGTCACGTCTCATGATCAGGGCTCCGTGATTTTCCTCAGTTCCACTTGACTAATTCTGGAATGGTACCTCAACTTCGGCCATGTTGACATCCTTTCAAAACTTTCCAGTTTATCATTTATCATAACATATCATGCCATGTAACACTAGCCATTTATGACGTCATAAAGGTAACAAGAAAATAAGTTAACGAACTTCAGGATAAATTAGCATTGGAAAGCCTAATGTTTGCTATGCTTACCGCGAAGTTTAAAATTAAAAATTCAACATTCTGTTAACACATTTTCTGTGTGTTTAGTGTGTGTGTGTGTGGGTGGGTGTGTGTGTGGGTGTGTGTGTGTGTGTGTGTGTGGGTGTGTGTGTGTGTGGGTGTGTGTGTGTGTGTGTTACTATGAACAGCCATTACATTCGTCCACTGGTTTCACCCTTTGGTTATTCTAATGCATAAACACTCTATTTTCTGTAAGGTACGAAATTAATCTTTATGTGTAATGTAGCTTAGTTGCGGTGATTAAAGTGCAAGGCATCCGGCATTGAACACGAAGATATTTGACTGCTGGTCAACAGTACATAACCTGATAGATAACGCAACGTTAGATTGCTTCGTAGTGTAGGCGCATTTGATATTTGAACAACGACGCAAACCCGGCTAACAGACACGCGAGTGTGGAATGTAATATTGGTCCTTGATACCATCTTGCCCTCACACAATGTCCCTTCCCTTTGAAGCGCTTGTAACGAGATGAAACTCCCCGCCAGTACAGCCAACTTTGAAAGTTGGTACGTACATTGTTTGTGCTATGACCCTATCTTCGATCAAGCCATATACGCAAAATAAAGTGGATTGGAAGCTATATGTGAAAAGTGAGTTGTTACAAGGATTGGTTTTTTAGCGCCATAATTTCGAACCGCAATTGAAGCATTTGATGCTTTGTAGTTTACGTGTGACTGTGAAGTCTTTTTGATGTGAGACAAACACATGCATTTCTGAGCAAGATCCTTATGGCTTATTATCCTATTTCTTTGTTTTGTTGGGCTGCGGCATAATATTGTTGTTCTCTCGCGTTTGAAATGCTTTTTACAAATACGGATAAAATGAAACCGATTGCTGTATACGTCGAACAAAACTTGTGTTTTATTGGTGTAAAATCGAGCTACGTGTATATGTTTCGGCTTTTAGTAAGCCACCAACAGGCGGTGTGCAAGAAGACAAATGTACACGACCCTTTACAATTGTGATCTTGTTACACGCAGCCTGTCGATGGCGCATTGAAAGCAGAAACGAGTAATTGCAGCTGGGTTTTGTACTACTAAAATACGAGTCGTGTCCGACGGATGCAGAAATTGACAGTATTGCTTTTTTTTAAAAAAAAAAACAGGGTAAATCACTTTAAGGAATCCAGATACATTCTGCGTAAAACTTTACTTATATAATTCCTCAATTTTACCATGTTGGAAACTGTTAACACAAAAATGTGGCACTGTAATTACGTTTATGATCTACGTCCTTACCAATTACACGTTCTTAACTCGAATTTATGATTCCTTACGTTTGTGAAAGTCAATTATTGAAAAATTTTGCAGAATTGCCACTTTCTTGTATATCTTTCCTTAAGTTTGAATATTTTTCGAAATCCAAAAACCTATACGACCAAACATGAGGTCAGGACCATAAGTTGTGAGTAAGTACCACTTTTCACGTATGAGCATTTCGCATATTATTTATTCTGATGTATGAAATTATGAAGTACTAAAATTTTTTGGTTTCTACTAGTATAAATTTCAAAGCCGTTTAATGAATTTTTCTGAAAATTTAAACATTCAAACGGAGTGGAATTGGTGATATTGATCCCCTCTGTCTCTTGATAGAAGGCCCCACTCTTCAGTTACGTAAGGAGAGTAATTAGAAAATGGGATACGGCAGTATTTGAAGTGCTCAATACATTGTTGCAAGAAGACCGCCAATTTCAAAATATCTATCTAACCGTGCGTTTCAGTGCATAGCGGAATATCTTTCCCCTGAATTTTATTTGCATGGAAGAGATGAAGATAAAAGTTATTAATACACGTTAGGTACAGGGTAAGTAAAATTTGAATTATCATGCGGTGGGTAGTTCACGTTAATTGGTGGTCAGTTGAATGAGCGAGATAATGCAACTAAGGTACCCACAAAAGACTGCGAATGTCTTAACTGCACTGTACAACCTTGTAAAGATGGTATGCGGTCTAGTCGTTACTGCAATTTTGGACACTCCGTCATGAGGTCAAAAAGCCACAATCCAAGTCTTCAAGCTAGTTATTTCCAATGGCAGAACGGTATTAGATTTCTGCTTTTCTGAGCGAAATCTTGTGGGTTCTTTCAGTAAACAGTGTCTAAACTTCTTTCACTGTTGTTGGAATTTCTTGACTGGCATGTAGAGTATAAACGTGTCGGAAGGACTGTTCCATGGAGTTTAGTTTCTGTTGTGGTAGCCCTGTAACCTGCAACCCAGAGGACAGCACTTTGCACGCCAACAAGTGTTTCAATTGGACCATTTAATTTGGTGTCTCGTGGTGGTTATGTGCAACTAAACAACGACGAAAGAGAATTTATTATAGCGTGCAATGGTATCTGATGGAGAAATTAATGACTACGTGGAAATAACATGGGGGTAAACCGGCCTAATAGGGCGACGATGTTCAACCTGTGCGCGAGGTATTATTTGAACTCGGTTAAATGTAGGAAAAACGTGGCAAATTCGGGCGAGTTCGCTGTTCCATTTTCTCTGTGCCTTGGATCTGTCAATAACAAATTTTTTAAGCGCTCCTACAATCAGCGGATATTTGATGGCATCAAACACCTGCTTTGATACAATACGTTTTAGTGTGAGTTTCCACTCCTTGCAGGTTGAACACATCAGCACTGATGTCCTCCGAAATACGAATAACTATAAAAGTTTTTCAATCATTTGCTAAAACTTTAAAGGCGAAAATTAACCTGAACTGTAGGTAAAAATTCATTCCGTACCGCGCAGTAAACACTCTCCGTCTCAGTTATAAAAACCAATCGTTAATTCTGTATAGGGAAGTAATCGCTGTTTGCTATTAGATCCGTATACAACACGTAAATAAACTGTGTGGGCAGAACGTAGAGTTTTTTAGTACCGTAACCATTGACACCCCATAAATATAAAAGTCGACACTTTTGGAATCCGGGGTGTAATGTTACGCACAAACCATGCTGTTAGCAACAGCAATGGAAACGCGGTAAACAGACCAACCCGGATGTAACCACGGAAACCGGGTTGTGACTCACCCATTCACTCAGACGGTATTATTCACGCGCTACTCCATGGCCCCCAGCTGTCATTTATTTATTCTGAGAACAAACCGAGTGTTAGTTTTATGTGTAGGATTTCTGCTACCTTTATTTATTCTGAGAACAAACCGAGTGTTTGTGTGTAGGATTTCTGCTACCAAATTGTACTATGTCTCATTATATATTCATTGTTAGACTTCCCTCAGCCTCAGCTATACCCCACAGAAAACTCGGTGCTGAGGTGTTTGTTAGGCCATAGCGCTTACCGCACAGAAGACCAGGGTGTGACTCTCATACACACCAAAGTTATATACATACGGAGATGAAATTCGAATGTGCAGTCTGCATAACATCAAGAGCTGGTGCGATATTGTAATATTGGCACTCTTTTGTGTTTGTCAGCGGACCGCTGTACAAATCAGCTCAGGACCATTAGTGTTATTTACGTATGAAAATTTCACGGCATTAACACGTCTAGCAGTAACGTTACACTAGCTGGAAATAGCGCTATTTCCTGTTTCTATCAACAGAATATTTATTCAGGGGAGAAAGGGCGAGAAAGGGGGAGACGGGCTTCATTGAACTTTGTGGCGAAGAACGTCTGTTCTATCCTGGAGCGTATAATCCCGTATTTTATTTGTAATTCTTATACTATTAGATCAGCCACTGAAATTATGTGGACGAGTCTTCATTGAAGCTGTCGTTGACAACGTTCATTATGACTTTCAGCTAACTAGCTGAGCTACTTAATGTCCGTCATTTATGGAACTTGGAAGTCCGTTACCGTGTTCACAGAATCTCGCCACTGATGTCTAGCCTGAGGCTGATTATTCCAGTCTTTGTACTCGAGTCATGTTCGGTTAAAATTCGTTTTAATATTACCCTCAAGCCTAGGTCTAATCCTTACAAAATGAGGCCTTATCTTGACGTTTGTAAGAAATTGCGGTGACAATCACTTGCGACCGTGCGTGTAGTTCTCTTCGATTTTCAGGCGTTCTGCGCAAAATTGTGGAATCGGCTATTAGGTTTGCCATGTCTGTCCGTCCGTCCGTCCGTCCGTCCGTCCGTGTGGAACAACTCGGCTTCCGCAGGACATCTTTTTATACAATTTGATATAAGAACATTTCACGAAAATATGTCAAGAAAATTCAATTTTCATTAAAATCTAACAAGAACAATGGGCATTTTACACGAAGGCCTATGTACATTGGTGCCAATATCCTACTGAATTCTTGTTAGAATAAAAATATTTTGAGACGAAGTTGTAGATAGAAGCAAAACACACATTTTATGCTGCTGTATAATTTTTTTTAAACCATGCTGTTTATAAGATAAGGTGGAAAAAATATTACAATATAAACAACCAACTAGATGCAACAATAAGTTATTAATAATTTCAATCAGCTCAATATGTTTCGGGCGATAATTTCGCCCATCCTCAGGAGCACTTGTCTGAGCCAAGTCACCATCCGGCTGCATCGTCTGTGCACTATGGCAATTGCTGTAAACACAGTCTGGTGCTCATGATGCTGGGTGAAATTATAGCCCGAAACATTTTTGAGCTGATTGAAATCATTAATAAATTGCTATTGTTGCATCTAATTGGTTGTTTGTTATTGTATCAGTGATACACGGTCACACAAACATCAAATGGAAAAATATTTTCGAGAGGGGCAGGCCATAGATGACATAATACGGCGAATGCGCACTGCAATCTGGATAACTACGGCTACAGACACACACTTAGAACATGTAACATTTATTGCTATTTCACTGCAGCTGTGGTTACGCGAAAGCGCCTCAATGTTACGTTATACGTAATCTGTCTGTCTGTCTGTTTATCATTGTCATTGCATCTGATGGATAGAAACTGCGAAGTTCCACGATATGTAGTTCTCTCCACCTTCCCCTTACTTCCTGTCTGTTCAGCCCACATGATCTGCGCCGTCTTCTCGAACGCCGTCTATCCGTGTCAGTCTCGTAGTGTCAAGACACAATTAATCAACTTGTCCAATCAACTTGTCAGCAAGAAGACTGTAGGCCTCTTGGCAGTAGCTTGAAGTGTTGCAAAGCCATACTGATTTGTATGGCTTGTGGCGTGACACAGGATCAGCCTCCAGGTTGGCAGTTTATGTGTGGTTGTACTGTGGGAAATAGAGGCATGCGTTCCGGACACGTGACCTCTTGGGACAGGAAGAAATGCATGATGTTATGAGGAGCTGCATAATTTATAATGTATGTGTTGTGTTGCTTATTAGTCAGCGTCTTTTCCAACCTAGCGTCGCATTTCATTCTTTCTCCCTCCCCTCCTTAACACCGCACACAGGTGAAAAGAATGATTATTTTTTGCGACATCGAGTCACGTCCTGAAGGAATATATATATATATATATAATATTAAATAGTGTACGTCAGCACAATCACTTTATTACTCAAGATAATTATAAGGCTACATGTTTCGACTATAGATTAGTCATCCTCAGGCCTAGTTTGTCAATCGTGTCACAAGATGCTATGCACACTTTGGGATCCCATCGTGTTTACATCCATTGAATACATCATATTAAATCGTTTGTCTCTAAGGGCGTGACGTGCACGTCAAAAATAGACAAAATAGGCCGGAGGATGACTAGTCTGTAGTCGAAACATGTAGCCTTATAATTACCTTGAGTAATAAAGTGATTAAGTGATTCTGTTGACGTAAACTATTTAATATTATATTACGCTACAAGCACATTGTGATGCTTCCATTCAAATATATATATATATGTATATATATATATGTACACACACACACACACAGCCTACTGTAGAAGGTTTCATAGCCAAGACTGTTAAGTAATGAAAGAATTGGTTCGACGTTTTAAGCGTTCCATGGAGAATTAATTGGATACTGATTTATACAAATCATAATTTTCACAAATGGTAAATGACACTAACACGACTTTACTTTTTGTGCCTTACCATAAGGGAGAAAAGTATATAGAAGTTTATGGAACATAATGTGTGTACCAAAAGGAGGAGAATTTCAGGTTGAACACTGCATAATATGGAACTTATAATTTGCATTTTTTTAAAATTTGTACTCTTCTTTTGTCTGATCGTGAACTGTTCGTCACCACGAGGAAGAGAAAGAAAAAACGAAAGAAGGAAAAACATAAAAGTAGGATAAAGAGATTTTTGTGTGTGACCAATCGATGTATATGAAGTCATCTGCTTAAGTTGGGACGTTTTGCAGTTTGGCAAGCATGACAAATACAGGTGGCAAACACAGGAAGGGGTAGAGCGAGTGTGGTGGTGGTGACATTGGAAATCATTATGCCTAGACCCCTTGTAAGAGCTGATCTGAACTCCTCTTGGCAGACTGCTGTTGTAGGCTCAGAGGCTAAGTGGTTGCTGGGATCCTCATTTGACATTTGGCCATCAGTTAGATATGGACCGACCATCTGATATGTAGGGCACAGTGTTAGAGTGCAAGATGCTGTTAGGTGGATAGTTCCTTTGGGACCACTAGAGGGACAGCACTGTGCTCGGGGGAGAATTCCCCTTCCGCTTGGGCTTGTCCCTGGTGACCCCTGCGTAGCAACTCTATGTGCTAGCCAAACAATAGGCAACTAGATTACGGCATCTCGATCCTGGGAGTGAGCGAGCGAGCAAGCAAGTGAGTAGCTCAAAGCAGCCTGCGACTCAGTGCAACGAATCGAAACTTGGGAAGAGAGAACTGTTTATTCGCACGCCTTTACGCCGACTGCCGTATTGTTTACATAGCTACTGGCCTGACATGCGTTGAGGGTCTCATTGTGCATGTAATGCGCCCCCTTTTGATACCCCACTGTACTTTTACGCAGAGAAAAATGTTTTTTTTTTAATAAAATCAGGGTAAAATGACAAAAAGGTGAAATAAATTATATAATGATGAGCTTCATAATAATTGCTACTGGCTGACTGTTAATTCCGATAAGTTAACCAACAAGCACGAAATCGATGGGATATATACGAAACTTAATATTCAAGCCTCTGTGTTTCGACTGGCAAACAGGTACATATGTTTCGGAGGGGCGTAGTGCTTCCAATTTCAGGGTTAAAATTTTTAAGAAGAATTGAATCGCCATGCGTGGAATTAACATACATTTTTTTCGAAAATCAGGGAGGATATGACGATTTAAGAGATGCAGACCTGGGTGGAAGAATAGTATTTTTTTATTTTGGTGTTTGTACCGTGCATCTTCTACAGTTTATTAACCAGACAAACAAATGCACAGCATATGTATTTTGTCATCAACTATAACGATAACAACTGTAAACATTTTAATCCAATGACTTTATTGAGTTTGTAACCTTCATGATTTTTGTAACTTTAGCACAGTAGAAGGATAGGACTCCCTGAAGTTCATGCAGATGCATCGAAATATGTAAGAGTGCTTTCGGTATATAAAATGATGTATATATATATATATATATGTGTGTGTGTGTGTGTGTGTGTGCGTGTGTTTCGGGTAGCTCAGTCCGTATAGCGACTGACTACAGGCTGGACGGTCCGGGATCGAATCCCGGTGGGGCGATATTTTCCGCCCGTCCAGAACGGCCCTGGGGCCCACCCAGCCTCCTCTAAAATGGGTACCGAGTCTTTCCCAGGGGTAAAGTGCGGCCGGGGCGTGCTGCTGACCACTCACCCCCTTCTATTGCCGCGGTCATGGAAGAGTAGAGCTATACCTCTACCCACCCTCTGGGCAACACCGGGGCTGTAACGGGATCATTTTACCTTTATTTATATATATATATATATATATATATATTGTGCATTTGTTGGTCTGGACAAGAAATAGAATAGTGCTATATATGTATCGTGAGCAAATGTGGCATTGGGATACGGAATGTTCTCAGCTGCCGATGGACATAGGTAAAAGTTCAGATGAGGTCATTAACGCATCTTCTGGGTGTTGTAAGAAGCCAAAATATTCCTGAATATTTGTAATACTGTTACCTTCAAAGAAGGATACGATAAAAAAGAAAGAATTTATGAAGAAAAACTGTGGGGAAAGAGTAGACAAACGTGCAGGTTTTGATTGTTTTCTGGACTTGCTAAGTGATACAACCTAACCTAAACGACGCGTGAATAGTTGTTGAGATAGGCTAAATTTGCCGTCAGGTACGTTTCATAAAATAATTAATTTCGTAATTGATATCTAATTAGGATATAAGAACACAGTGAAATTACAAGAAGAATAGGAGTAGGCTGACCTTATAAGGGTCAGTAAGTACCGCCTGGTTTTGACCGTCAACAACACTAATTTTGCCCACACAGTGTATTTTAGTTATTGTATGGATTTGAGAACAAACAGCGATTATCCTTAGCATCTAAGAGGACAGAGCACAGACCTAATTTAAGAAAATACAAGAAGAGAGGGGGCACGCGGTAGCGCAGTACTTCAGCCAACTGCCGGAATGTCGTGGGTTCGATTCCCGATGATGTTATTGGAATTTTTCATTGACATCCTACCGGCCGCACTATGTCCTAGGGTTTGCTCAGCCTCTAACAGAAATGAGTACCAGGAGTATTACCTGGGGGGTAAAGGCTGCCGGTGCGTAGGGTTGACAACCTTACAACCTTCATGTGCCGACTGTCTTTAAATCTGGGAGCGTCATCCTCTTGGAATCCTTAGGGTGTGTCCAGGCCTGTACAGGGATTGCTTTGATAAGAAGAGTTCTAACATGTTAACCTTTATTTTTCACGCGGTTTAACATTCAACAATTCTACGTTCTGCTCACACAGTGTATATATGTATTTTGTGTGGATCTGTGAACAAACAACGATTATTTCCCTATATGGCATTAACTGGCTGGTTTTTATAATCGAGACAGAGTGTGTGTTTATTGCGCGGTACGGACTTGATCTATAATATAATTCAGGTGAATCTTAATCTTCAAATGGTAATCTGAATCTTTCTGTGAATATTTTGGAGGACTTCCTAAACAGTAACCCTTTCACAGTTAGGGTAATAGAGTCTGTGTTTTCCAACAATATGGTTACATATATGTGTTTATTTTTAAGTAGAATATGTTTATGCAAGTAGTCCTTTTGCTGTGTAACTTGATACTGAAGCAATTATGTAACAAGATGTAAAGCTTTCTTTCCAGTAATGCTACAGAACTAATAAATACCAGCATATGAAGAACATCATTTAAATTTTCTACATATGTATGACATCCTTTTACGTTATTGTTGTGATTTAAAAATTAAATACCTAGATATTATTTAGATTTGTCTGTTTCATGCTGCAGATGTATGACTTGCGTTTCATATTCTACTTTTAAATCTTCAACTGCATAATTCGACTTCTTGAAATAAGACTTGTTAATATCCTAGCACCTTTCTCCACTTCGCAGACTTAAAACCCTTCAAGTAAGTGTTCAGAACAGTTTAGCTCCACGTTGAAGGAAAGTACGCCGAACGCCCATTACAAAGACCAATTCCTTAATACTGTTTACGGAAATAATCCCTATTTATTTTGATAAACATACGGCATACGTAAATACAGTGTGTGGGCAATTGTAGGATTTTTTTAACGTCACAGCATATGGTAAAAATAGTTACAGCGATGTTTGGAGGGACGAATCCCCCAACAGTACAGAAATTTCTTCCGTGTACTGAGGAATATCAACACTGATTATATGTTTTCCCCTCCCTCTTACAAAAACCTCTTAAAAGCACCTTTTAAACAATTAGCACCCCTTGATGCTTGCGATCCACCACCCGCATTGCTCACGGTGCTGGAATTAGACCTAATTGTGAGTCAGGGATGCGACGTGCGGGTTATGGCTCCAGGCTGGCCTTAGTGATGCGCTCAACTAAGAGCATAGCCATATTCCCACCCCATAATCGGTGGTCTAAATATGTTTTCAAAGTCACTGCAACTCCTTTCCAGAATGCTACATTCCACCTGATTTTTCTTGAATGACGATCCGCGTTATCAGAGTGCTATTGGCGTCAGTATCTTGTGTTCTGTTAAGATCGTGAACAACAGATTGTAAGTCAGAATAGGTTGTGAAAATACAGTGTAAAGATAATGGGATGTAAAGTGTTCTGTTTATATTATAGCTTCGCACTGTCACGTCTGTGAATGTGTGTATTGCAGTCTACTTGCCTGCGCTTCCCCGCACGTCACTCTTACTTTGTACCCTGCGAATAATTCGCAGGCAGAAACAGTAAAACTTTTAACAAACAGAATTACAGTATCGTAATCTTACTAAACATTAAACATTGTGCTTGCCAGTGCTTGATGCTGAGTAATTTCTTACGGAGGACAACGGATGAAGGCAACATGTAAATAAGAAACAAGACAGGCAGTGTACGTATATCGTAACATTGAGGCGCGCTCTTGCAAATATTGGTGCTGTGGGAAAGCAATACGTGTTACATATTTTGATTGTGTGTGTGAGTGTCACCTGAGTTATCCTGCATGCAATGCGCATGCACCATATTATCATTTTTGGCCTATCTGGCTGTAAAATATCCCACGGCGTCTAATAAATGGCAACATTTTCAAAAAAAAAAAAGTTACTGAAGTTAAAATATGTGTTTTCATTTCCTCTAAAAATTTTCTTTGAAAAAATTCTCATTTTAAGGATAAATGGGCGGAATATGATCAAACATTTCTATTGGTCTTCATGTCAGTTGTCCTCTATTCATGCCCGATTTTAACGAAACTTGAATTTTCTCGACAAATTTTCGTAAAACACGCAAATATCGAATTTCATGAAAATCCTTCCTTTGGTTGCCGAGTTGTTCCATGCGGACGGACGGACATGACGAAACCAATAGTCGCTTTTCGGAAGTTTGCGACTGCGCCTATCAGTTGACTGGGTGCGCACAATGTCAGGTCCACTCTTGATTGTCCTTGAGCCATTTTGCCGTTTACTGTAACAGTGTGCTGAATCGTAACCGTCGCGTTCATCCAAGTAACTTTACATGAAATATTCGCCCCTTGTTATGTGCCTGTGCGTAGATCGGTATTTCGCGACGTTACGGGACAACTCATCAGTCCCATCTTCAAGGGTCAAGCAGCCTTATTGAAGTGCCCGACCCTTGAAGATGGGACTGATGGGTTGTCCCGAAACGTCGGTAACTACCAATCTACGCCACTTAAATCCCGGAAGGACGATGACTTCAGTTACATCGCGGCGGCAGCCTGAATTCGCGCGTAGTACTGTATATCAATTCAATTCGTACCGCGCAGGAAGCACATTCCATTTCGGTTATAAATCCTATTATTTAATGGCATATGGGAAAAAGTTATGTTTTATTGTGAATGTCTATACGGGCACAAAATACACTGTGTGTTTGGGAAAACTGTACAGCCTCTGTAACGGTGCGACGGTGGCATATAGATTTACCACTGGGATTTATACGATTAAGTCATACTTCTTTTATCAAATTGATTTTTTCCCTATTATGTGGTGCATTAGTTTCGTGAGTGATAATGAGACATGCATATCTGTGCGGCGAGTGAGGCCTGCGCCCTCTGTCATTAGGATCAGCTGTCGGTCTTTTTTTTAAAATTAAAGTCAACGTTGTGGAAAAGGAATACAAAGGAAAACAAATCGATTGGGGTATCACGTGACATATCGGTAATTCTGCAACAAGTAAAGCGCAGGAGTTGAACTAATTTTGAAAGTGACTTCTCTGCAGTGGGAGGAGGCTAACCGTATGCCTACGTCTGACTTTTCACAAAGTGCAAGTACCCGTGTTATCAATGGGTGCTGATTTCCGTGCTTTTCGTAAAATTGTCGCAGTAAACCCCCTAATAATGCATTAAGGGACGAGGAGGTTGTTTTAAGGTCCGATGGATATTTTGAATAGAGTTATCTACCCTGCTGGCAGCCTGATGGAGTCCCCCACGGAATCGAATTCTCAAGCCTTGTTTTTAAAGGAAAAAACGAAGAAGATCATAAATTTGTGTGCAAATTTCCTGTAAAGCAGAGTCGTACTGTGACAGTATTTATTGCGAATCTGATCGTAGCTTAGATTTTCTTAAATTTCTTTACTTTTTTTTAAACTGTTAATTTCTCTATAAGATAGAGCAATCCTTATACGGACATGGACAGGCCCTGAGGGCTCTAGAAGGTTGAGGATCCCAGAATTTCTAGGCAATCGGCACATGAATTTGGCAGGGTTGTCAGCCTTGCCAGCCCTACACACCATCCGCCTTTACTCATTTCTTTTAGAGGTCGAGTCGACCCTATAGTCATAGTGCGGCCGGATTGAGTGAGTTAAGTGGTGAAGGACAAAGTGAAGGGCAAATCCCAATACCACTTACACTCTTTAACATTTTCTTATAATTTTGAGTTTTTAATAGCATTAATGCAGTCTGTATTCTCACGTCCTCTTTCTTTATGATCCATTTTAATATTATTTGTTCCACCTACACCTACGTCTCCCAATTACTTTCTTCTCTTCAAACTTTCACTAAAATGTTTTCTATGTTTCTTGTAATTAACGTGAATTTTTTAAAATAATATTTAACAAAAAAAGTAACATTCTGACATTTTCTTTTGAGTCTCGGAATTTGGCGTTGTAAATCTATAACGTCTCTGAAGAATATTTATCTTAGTAATTAACCAACTTGATGCACAACATTTTTGTTTTGCAATAAGTTTATTTCATGCCTCTACATCTTTCGAGCACCATGTCCTCATCATCAGGTGGTCAAAATTTTTTATACAGCCCCTGGTATCATCACACCTGTAGGTGGCCGTTTTGTGCCCAAATATTGTCCTCCAAAATATCCGCACAAATCAGGATAAACATTTTTTAAATACCTGAGTTTTCTATTATATTTACGTTTGGGGGGGGGGGTGTTTCTGGGTGTCATAATTCACAGATAACCCAATTTTACAGGCTCAGACTCTTTTCGACAGATTGATATGTGTTTAAATTCTCAGGTTTTCACCACGGCTCTCGTTTATACTGCTGGTTAAATTTTGTGTTTTTACACTACGAGGTGTATTTGGTTTCTCCGGCGTTTCGAAGGAACGTCGCCATGTTTTTTGTGACTGAATTTATTTGAGGTGTGAGCTGTCAGTAGCACTGTCCTTCGAAAAGTCGGAAAACACCAAATATATTCCACGTTGTAAAAACCTAAAAGTGACCATCATTTTAATCAATTTAACTTTGTACGAAATGGTCACAGACCTCTAACGTGTGGTTGTGAATATTTACAAACTTCCTTCACTATCCTGATCAAGCATAATCCACTCCACAACCCCATATGTTTTGATCTGCAATTTATTATAACCTCCCATCTGCAACTTGGTCTCTTCTACGTGGAAGAGGATCTTCATCCAGAAGCTAACCGTTACTCAGCTGCTCAGTTACTTCATCTTCTGTAGAAGTCAACGTTTCATGGCAATGCTCACAACAGTCCACTGTGGTTTCTGTATTATTCAAAACGACTCTAGCCATCACTTTCCCTTTTTATTTAATAACCAATTAACATTTTCCTCCCATTTCGGTCGAGGTCGCCAAAGCTGTCTTTTTACTTCAAATATTCTGACTATAATTCTATTGAAAATTACAATCTTTTCCATGTGTGCTGCATGAGTAAAATAAAATGGGAAACCTTTGTGTTGTTTCTTCAGCTGTAGCTGATTTTCAACAAATTCAGCTCTAGATAAATTTATGTTTCAAACAATTAGAGGCATCTGCAATGGTAACGTCATAAACACTGCGTCGGCCTCCATACCAACATGCTGATTACGCGTTACGAATACCCAGATAATTCAACTCTTCGATCGTTGAACAAGGTCTGCCAACTGTTAATTTCTAACTCCGGCGTCCAAGCTTACGGACTCAATCTACATTTCAGGTAGTTCCAAACATCTATTGAAAATAGCTGTCCTTCGAGGTACCGTGTGTTTGTTGTACCACTGACGCTTTCGCTTTTACATTGACAAATATTACTGAATCACAATGGAGTTGTTCTGTTCTATGCGATGGACTGCTGTCGCCTGTAATTATCTGTTTAGACTGCCTGCCTTACGAACGTGGTGGAGAAGTTGCCGCACAAGCAAGGTGCTACAAGCTCAGGATTACTTAAGATTTGACTTTCGCACAGCGATCTTCCGCCACGATATACTGTGTTGCTTAATAAACATACAGCAACCTCCATCTTCAAGTTAGAAAGGGTGTATTAGTTACGTGTTGGCGAGACGCTTCAGGCAGGATGCCAAACAAAACACTATTTAACTAGCATAATAACGACAGGAACTTAAATTGCGTACACGGTCATAATAAGCTGGGACTGGAACTGCATCCATCAGCCGGGGTAGCTCTGGTACCTTAGTGACTGGTGGCTCGGAGCATAAATTATTAATGTTAAAAGCAAGTGATAACTGCAGTAATTGCTCTACTACCGTGAAGTTTTTTTCCCCTTTCTTATGTCGGAAGTACACAGCCCTTTTGTTTGGCTGTACGTTCATCAACCACTCTGTACGACACACAGGGATCATATCGGCATATCAAAATACAGACCCTTCGTTTTGTTAAATCTAACTTATTTATGTCTGCTATAAGATTCCAATAACTATATTTCTTTACCTTGTCAGAATAAACCACATATAATGCTTTTTGGGCCTCTCGTTACTTTATTGTAAGACGCTGCAGGACTCCTTCAGTTGGTGATGAATGAAGAGACACACATATGGTCATGTGCACGTGTGTTTGTGTGCGCACACATTTTGTCTGTGTGTGAGTGAGTGTGTGTGTGTGCGTGCGTGCGACTAGCATATTATCTTCAGTTCAACTTTCTACGTTAAGTGTCTACAGTATTTCGCTACATAAATGGACTGAAACTACATAATAAGGTAGATACAAGTCTGGGCCGTGTGAGGTTTGGGATAGAACATAAATTCATATAAAATCTTACTTGGAAGAGCATAAAGAAAAAAGTGAAAATGGCTTTGAAAATCTAGACTTAAGACAAATGTCAGTTCTTCCATATGCTTAATTGAGCACAGCGGGGTAGCTACGTACCTCCTAGGTCGAGATGAGCGATAACCTTCACGTTTCGACTGTTTTGAGCTCCGACCAAACTCCACGACCAATTTTATGTTGAGGGACAAGGACCATGTTTGAATAGTAAGTTTTCGTCCCTGCCCGAGCATCGTCAACAATTGAGCTACGCAGGCTCTTGAGCGTATTAATAACAGAATTTTTTTTAAAAATATATTTATACAAAACTGATAGTTGTTGAGTGGATTAACGTGGCTCAGTGTGGAGACTGGTTGTGAATTTTGAACTGAAAATTTTGGATTTCATACACAATACGCCATTTCATATCTGCTTGAATGACCTCAGTTTCTTGAGACCGATTTGTTTCTGTGGTGTCGGTCTGACGCCTTGCCTTATCTGAAACCTTTTTCTGCACAAATGTTTACGTATGGTAACAACACAGGGTGCTACTTTTGCCTACTCCTCGAGAATGCCAGTTGCAGCAACAGATTCAGGCTTGTTACATGATAAAAACTCTCATGTTCCGAGACACGCTAAACGGGACGCCCTGCATTATTGTGTTATTACGAGTGAGGATAACCAGAGTTAGAAAATTCTTTTAATATCACGGAATTGATACAGTTTCTGTTATGCTTCTAAGCTAATCATGATGCAACCGTGCATTAATTGTGAGATAGTACTATTCTGAAGAATACAAAACCAACTAGATGCCACTTATTATTTTATTGTATTTCTAATAGGCTGAACATGTTTCGCGCACTACTATGCCCATCTTCAGGAGCTCGCGTCTATGACGTTGATTACCACATTGGTCGTTTCGTTCTTGGTTTGCTGTTTGCTGGGGATTGGGTGCGGTTAAGCTGGAGTAGTTTCCGGGTTGCAGGCTAAAGCACGATTCGTGTTTTAGCCTGCATGATGAGCCTATAAGAAGTAAAATAAAATAATAAGTGGCATCTAGTTGGTTTAGTATTCTTCAGTTATCACAACGATTCACGGTCCAATAAATATCAGATAGTACTGTTCTGTTTGTAAACCTTTAATAACAGCAGTTATATTTGTCACTGTTTGCTCAGGCATGTTTAAAATGGGTGCGATTTTAATACATTTATGGTGTTTGAAGTGGAAAGTCTGGAAACTACACTGGGCGTGCTACCTGTCAAAAAATGATGGTTTCTGGAATAGAGATGTGTATTTGTACGTCAAGGCGGTATATTGGCATTTGTGATGAGATCAGAAAGGGCGTGCACGTGAACTGTGACGTCATTAAAATGGTGGAGGTGTTGTTTGTAGGTCAAGTGAATGGTAGTAGCCGCAATGTGGAGAATAAATTTTTGCGAGCACTTCACACTATTCCATCTGTTTTGTTGAAAATGCGTTTCTATCTTGGTAAATACGTTAATCTTACTTTTTGTGAAGAGAATTTCGTGTGTACATCACTCAAATACAGCGACAACTCCAAATAACTAATTTTAAGGAAATGAAGCCTGAAAATTTTCAGGTATTGCTAATAATCACGAAATTTCATTGATCATAGAGGAAAGGGGTTAAAAAATATTGAGGTTTAATTGAGATTTAATTTTTCTGGGAAATAAAACAGGTTCAAAATTTCTGAAGGAACACAATGATCTTGTGTTCAAGGACAAACAGTTTTTCTAGGGCTGTTTCCCCTTGAAAAAGAAGGCAACACTTTCTTTTGCAACATCAGACACCACTATCACACATCGAAAAAAAAAAGTTCTTTCTCAGTAATAATGCTGTCAGAATTTCAAGTATATACAACTGTGTTGTTTGTCCCTTGCATTACGTAATGTAAGCGTATGTTGTCCAGTTTTCTGTTCTGGCTGAAGTATTCTTTACTATTGTTGTTTGACGTCGTATCGTTTTGTCTGATTATTATGAGCTACATGTCTTTGTTGTGCCATCAAGAGTGGTTGTTGTAGGCTGCCTGGTGCACTGAGATGACCGGGTTTTAAGTGTCCATAAACTAGACCTCAAAACAGATGCAATTGCAGTGAAACTTTATTTGTTTTACTACTTCTCATAATAAAACCAACTAGATGAACTAAATTCTCAAATTTATTTTTGGAATAAAACTGTACTTGTTTCGGACAGTTCCTCTGTCCATCATCAGGAGTTTTCACTGTAAACACAGCAATGGTATTTGTCATACAGTTTTGCCGACAGCTTGCGAGCAAGCTGTCGGCAAACCTCTATGACTAGTGCATCTAGTTGGTTTTATTATAAGAACAAGTTTCAAAATATAAATATGTGTATATAAAATATAGTCTAACACAACCTTCAACTTTCAACTTGGAAGTTGAAGGCTGTGTTAGACTCTATTTTATTTCTTATATTTACATATTTGTATTACTCAGGCAGCTTGTAATCAATAAGTTGCCAAGTTCATCTATTTGGTTTTATTGTAAGAATTTATCACGATGTACTGCCACCTGAACTTCATATTGCTTTACTACTTTTAGTATTTATCGAATAATACAGCTAACTAGGTACACATTTGTTTATCTAAGAGATAATTGTTATTTAACGGCTGTTACATTTTTCAGCCTTCCCAACCATGTCACAAATTGCTGAAGACCTGCGTCATTACGGCAGACTTTTTAGTATGATACTCGCATAGGAATATTATACATTGCCGAAATATGTAACGAGTGTGAATCTTTGGCATGAATAACACTCCTGCGTTTGTTGTATTCGACTCAAACGGTTATTAATACGGTTTGAGACACACAACATGACTCTCATACACAGAAACATGCACTGCAGTTCCTTGCTTGTCTGCAAATGACAGTTCTGGTCTGTGGCTCCATGAATTTGACTCTTGCCACTTCATAAGTCTGTTACTCAAAATCCATTCCGTCATTCGTTTCTAGGTTTTCTGCTTCGCCTTTCTGTATTGATCAAATCTTGTGTTCTCTAGCTCTCTCTTCTCATTCGTCTCGATGTGAACTTTGCAGCTAAATCTGCCATAAAAGCAATCTGGGCGTTGTCATAGCAACTGTCCATGCCGCAACTTCTATGTACCTTCTGGCCGCAGCCCTTGTTTCTACCTTATTTCTCAGAATGTCTTTATTCTGCCAGTTAAGGTCCTTATTTATATATGGATCTACAAATATTTGCCTATGTATATATTGGTGTTATGTAACAGTTTGCCCCGGAGACGGTTTGTAACTGTGAATTTATTGACGTAACAATCGCGAACGGCCGAAAGGGATTGGTCCTCCACATTGCGTGTTGAACAAAGGTGTAAAAATTCTTCACCTAATATAAACATTTTTCGGAATGTTACACTGGGCCACGGATTTTGGACAGATTTATAGGAATAAGTGTTTACATAATACTAAATTTAGAAGGAAAAGTTATTGATGGCCTTGGACCGGATTCTAATGGCTAGCGAAAGGTAGCGGGCTGGCAGTGAACCTACGGGTTGCGTAATATGTGAGAGAGTTTTCGATTAACTGGGGGAAATATTAGTTGCTAAATTATTGTTGTGGTGCCTGGAATAATTCGGGTCAAAGTTTAGGTTTTTGAAAGAAATTATTTTTGATATTTTAAATATCAAAATTACTTGGTCACTTTTGTTTAACAACATAACATGTCACTTAATGTAAAAAGGTAAAGTGTTCCCATTACAGGCCCGCTGTGGCCCAGAGAGTGGGTAGAGATATAGCTCTACTATTCCATGACCGCGGCACTAGAAGGATGTGAGTAGTCAGCAGCACGCACCGGCCGTACTTTACCCCCGGGAAAGACCCGGTAGCCATTTTAGAGGAGGCTGGGTGGACCCCAGAGCCGGTCTGAATGGGCGGAAAATCTCGTCCCCACCGAGATTCGATCCCGGACCGTCCGGCCCATATCTCAGTCGCTATACCGACTGAGCTACCCGGCCCAGTGTTACTTAATATAAATGTAACAATTTGAGGAATGATTGACGGATCACAAGTTTGTTCAAGTTCTAAATTCCAAACGAAGTTGAAGATTCTTAGATTTTGTGTGCCTTGGGAGTTAATTAGTGGTCTTGTAGAAAACGTAACACATACAGGCGTATATGTATGTTTAACAAGTTGCATGTTTTTGCCCCTGTTCCTTCTAACCGTTTTCCGATTGGCTGCTACGGAATTTATCAGCAGTATCGCCACGTATTACGAACCTTACTCTCTACTTTCCTTCATACCCAACTACTCTTACGTCTAACCTTTCGCGGATGTTTGCTTTCACTTCCTAATTCTGTATAACGTGGAACTTTATAGTGCACAGAAACAAACGTACCTGTATCGTTGTAAGTATTGGTTGTATAGATACATTCGTTTATTCGTACTTACAAATGTAAATATATCTTTAACCAGAATGCTACAGATGGGACCGATAAGTTGTCCCGAAAGGTTTTAAAGGAATTATCACTATACGCCACGCAATATTCCAGAAGGGCCCAGTGACCCTGTACGTGTCTTGTCTCTTATCCCATTTACCATGGAGTTCGTTATTGCAGATGCAAATCTGTCGTTTAAAGAGGATCCAGCTGCTGATAACCAGTCTGCTTTGTCGTAAATTGACCTCTTCCTTTTCCACCGGATGTACAGAATAACACAGACAAGTAACCTGTATTAACAGAAATCTGTGTGAGTTAAATATTTAACTCCATGGAGATGAGTTCTTAGTGTGAATAGTATAGTAGATTGTAGTATAGTCAGTCAAAAATAAAATTACGCGCCGTGCATAGAACCCCAATTAACATAATCCAATAATACAAACAGCCAACTAGATGCAACAATAATAATTTTATTAATAATTTCAATCAGCGCAACATGTTTTGGGCGATGATGCTGGTGACCAGAATGACCTCATCCTGGTCACCAGCAGGCAGCATCGTCGGTGCTTTATACCAAAAGCTGTAAACACAGTCTAGTGCTCCTGAGGATGGGCGAAATCGTCGCCCGAAACATGTTGAGCTCATTGAAATTATTAATAAAATTATTATTGTCGCATCTATTTGGCTGTTTATATTATTGTATCAATGATGCACGGTCACACATATATCAAACCCAATTAACATGTATGGTCACAACAGCCCCAAGCTAAATTCTCTCCTCTACTGGAGAGTTACGGCCCACACCCACACACCCTCTTCACTGGATGTCCGTATTCGGCTCTTCAGAATTTCTCTTATATATTCTGCAGTGAAATTTTGCATAAATTTTTCATTTAGTGTATGTGTAGTAATTATCCGCCAATCTCATATGTCGTGATTCAATCATTCCATTATTATTTTTTGGTCAATAATGCATCTGTGGAGCTTTTGAAGATCCTTTTTGGGGAGGGGGGTGCTTATTACGTTCTGTTGCACGCTAGCATATGTCTCTATAATGCAACTATATTGAAGATAATTAATTTTGCGAGATAACTATTTACTGCATGATTTATAACAAAAGTTTCAGTCATCAGGCGAGATTTTCCGCACCCGTCCAGACCGGCCCTGCGGCCCACCCATCCTCCTGTACAGTGGGTACAGGTTTTCTTTCCCTGGAGTAAATAGGCCGGAGCCTGAAGTTGACGGCCCACACCTATCTAGCGCCGAGGTTAAAGAAAGAATGGAGCTATACCTCTGTTCCCCTGTGGAGCGTTCGTGGCCTGTTCTAGGGTGAACATTACATAATTCATACCAAATTCACTCGAAATTCGACCAGTAGTTTCGAGACCAAAAATGCGCACAAAAGTACATGTCATTGTGTGTGTTCATTTTATTAGACTTCGCGCAGAGTACATGCCATTGTTGAGAGTCGGCTTACATAATTGTGTCCGTGTGCCGTTCTTCCGTCTTGCTCTTTGTACCGAAAAATAGCAACAGTGATGAATGCAAAATGTAAATAAGTATGTTTTTCTTTTAGGAAGTTACCAATGTTCCTGTTGCATTGTAAGTTGATCCTCTTGACGCGGAGCACAGTTTAGAGACGTTGCTAGGACGCAAAGAGACCAACTTCAGGAAAACACACCAACGTTGTTGCTAGGAGAGGGGTAGATCAATATTACTCTTTATAAAGTTTCAGGATGAATTTTTCTGCACGAGATGTCTAATAAGCAGTAAATACTTTCGACCTAGCATGTAGCTAGATCACTCCGAAGCTGTCCCCTTGTCGACTGTTTTGCCTCTAAACCGAAGGCGCGTCTCACCTGCTGTAAACCATTTGCCGTCGTCTCTGCTCTGATATAATTTTGCTCATGAAAACTCTAAACTAATTTTCACTGACTAGAAATAAACTAATTTTACGCGTGGAATGTTTGATGAGAGGTATGAAACGAAGACATTCTACACTGTCGGAGGGTAAACTTTCACGTAATCGGCAAAGTTCGTGTTCTTGAGCCCTCCTTTCGCTACGTTAGCAATAGTGATCAAAAATATTGCAGAGATGCTTTAAAGTTCTGCAGCAGACCTCCAAGATGATGAGTTATTGGGTTTTAGTTTTCAGTTTCTCTACGTTTGTTTCTGTGTTTGGCGTCGATATGCTTCACTGAAATAAGAATAATTAACCTCGCGTTTTTCAATGATTTTATGTGTTAATATACTGGATATTATGCGGTGACATTATTAAGACTTACTGTACAGTCACTTACTTGAAATTGGAGCACGGTCCTGAATTTACCGAATGTAAATTCAGTTTGGATCTGTAAAGCCTAAAGCATTCTGCTTATTTTCTCAACTTTATCCAGTTTGTCCATGGAGACGACCTTTCGTGGCGAATGTTAACACTACGGAATCCGAATATGGAATGCGCTTGGTTTGTTAGTGAAGTCACAACCAAGTACGAAGTGAAAGTTAAGTCGGCCTATTGGCGTATGTGCACAGTGACACGTCACTTGTTATTTTGTCTTTAGCTTTCACGGTTATTTTTTATTTCCTACTCTTCTGTGGTGTGCTTCTGTTTGGACTTGGAGCGACCTAAACAATTGCTGTCCAATTGAAATGTTGCAATTTATTTACTTACGTACTTATTTACTTACTCTTTAGAGCAGAGTCCTTCTTGAGAAGCTAACCGGTTCTCATCTAGTCAAGACATTCCCCGCATTTTATGGAACCTGCTTTTGTTACCGCATGTACAAGTGCCTGCCACCTGTCCCTAACCCGAGCCTGTTGCAATTTAAGGATTTACAAATAATGCGTCAGCGCAATGTTTGGGGAAGTCGTTTAAATTTTGGATTACTTTTTTAAACATCGCAACGTAGATCAAAACAATGCACAACTGAACTTTTTTCCAGTTAGCGTTAACTAAATTAGCTACTAGTCTGGCCGATGAAGAACCCGCCAGCTGCCGGAGAAAATGGCGTTAATTTGGGGTGGGACAAATACCGTCGAACTTTAAGTGACTAAAATTTGTCCTCGCGGAAGTAAACAGTGTTTATTCGTGTCTGCCTGTTTTGGTACATTTATACGTACTCGTTTAAGTAAACTTGTACTACAAGAATATTGTTTTCATCATTAACACTTTCTGTTTCGGAACAAATAAAAAGCCCTTAATTACGTTTTATTTCAGTCCGTCATTTTTGGCGGTCAAACATAGGCCTACTCGTTCTTTCGTAAGATTATGTAGTCAAGGTAAATATGGAGCCTCTTTTAAATATGCGATATAGTGAATTGAGTATATTGTTACTGCGGTGTGTTTACGCAGCCCATTTCAAAGAAGTAATTCACTAAGATAACTCAAAAAATGTCACTGGAATTATTTTGCAGATAAAAGGAATGTAAACTTTATTTTGTGGCAACGAGTCGGAGTTCCTAAAAGTTATTCTTTTCTTGTAAACGAAATGCGTGTATAACGTATGACAGTAATAACTGTGAGACACCGCGAGGAGGAATGAAAAGTACTGTCTGTCTTAATTAACTTTCTTTTGGCTCCAGTGTGCTATACAATAATTATACGTCCTTCACTTTTTTTAAACTCTACTGTGTAACAGCCCCAGTTCGATTAATGGTGGAAACGTTTACATTCACTTTTAAACAAACAACATGATGGTTAATTTCAGGAAATGGTTGCTATGAACAAAGGTACCGTGATAGAGATGCTTGTGGACACTTGAAGGATCCATCTTACTTGTGTTGTAACAACAAGATGGTGGCTCTAATTTGTACCCCGAGCTTATGCGGAATGCCGCAGCAGGAAAAGACAGAGACAGAGAGAGAGAAAGAGAAGGCGAAGGTTATTATTATATAATGTTAGAACCACTGCATTAAGAGCCCTGATGATCATGAGCTAGATGCTTGTTGCGGAAGCGGAACACAGGCAGAGCTCCAAGCGGCACAGTCTGCTACCCTCGCAGGGCAACCAAGCTTATTAGCAATCCGACCTCCAGAAAAGTCTCTTAAACCTTGTAATTTGTATTGTTTTCCCCAAATGAGACACTGCTGAATGAATGAACTTATTGTATTGCTTCCCGAATATTCGAAGACACAATACCTACGTCAATTATAAATTCTGCAATCCTGCAAGTAACTTCGTCAGAGGCTTTGAAACAATTCGACTCCATTATAATTAGGAGATAATATTGTTCCTGTGGTGGAATTCATAGTTCACGATGTCTTAATCCACCCGTTATTGCTTTTGTGCATTTTACTTATCATTAATATTGTTTATACGAATGACTGAAACACAGAAATAATTGCCAAGGGACAGCGTTTGTTGGTTTATTGAATCTGATAGAGTTACTGCTTTATGTACGGGTATTTTATGTGTATCTTTACGACGCGACGTGCGATATGGTGAGCCTACTCATTAATGCGCTCCTCTGAATTAATATTTATTGTTTAAATTACTCTTGCTTCGTTGACATATTCATCAGAATTTTATTATGAACAATACAAACAATGCATGTGTAACGTAACAGTGAGGCGCGTTCGTGCAACCATTGTTGCTTGGGAAAAGTAATGATTATTACACGACCTGAGCGTGTGTATTTGTAGCCTTCAGATAACCAGCATGCAATGCGCATGCGCCATGTTATCTTCCGTGGCCTGCCCCGCTCTGCAGTATTTTTCCACATTATCTCATAAACTGCACGATTTAAAAAAAAAAGTTACTGAACACAAAAAGTGTGTTTTGATTTTCTCTACAATATTTTTTTTAAAACTTTCTCATTCTAAAAAGAAATCAACGAGATGTGATCAAAAAATATATATTGGTCTTCGTGTAAAGTATCCGTTATCTTTGCTAGATTTTAATTAAACTTTAATTTTTTCGACAAATTTTCGAAAAATCCTTAAATGCCAAATTTCATGAAAATCCTTGAAATGGGAACCACATTGTTCCTTACGAACGGACGGAAAGGCACACATGACGAATTTGACAGAGGCCATCCCGTTGTATGGTAACAAATTTGTCTAATATATTAATACAGACATAATGAAGCTCATAGTAGCTTTTCGCAATTTCGCGAAAGAGCCTAAAAACGGTCGGTCATCATCGATATATTTCCTTCAGACCTCAGTAAGCAACGGGCCGATGCACCGTCGTTAAGTCGCCGGCTATTTTCTGAATTTCTGAATTTCCAGTAAGTCATAAGAAGGATAAATTGTGTAGGCTGAAATGTACATTTACCTTTAAATTATCTGATAGGAAAAATGATCTTTTGAATTTGAATGAGAAGTGTGGTTTGTTCATATCTTTATCCGTCGCCTTCCGCCTTCATTTTCTTTTCATCCGGTTTGTACCTTTTTCTTCTATCCTATTTTCTGTAAAAGCAGAGTTAAATTTGCTTAATATTCGGTCAGATGGCACAGATTCGTGCCCAGAGTTTTCACGTGTATAAATACACTATACTTGCGAGTTTCCGTGGGAGTAACTGGAAAAGAACATAGGTTAAATATCACAACTTATCTCTCAGTTATCTGTATATTCTGTTTTTTCTATCTTCTGAAGTTTATTGTGGGTAGGTACGTTAGAACCCTTCGTACGTTTAACATGAGCGTATCCCTGTTGGCGGTGTTATACTTTGTTGTTGTTGTTGTTGTTGTCGTTGTTGTTGTTGAACAAATTATTCTATAATTTGTAATTTATACAATAAAACCAAAGATAAGCTACTCAGGACTAACGCCGCCATTAGGTAGAGCAGGTTATACAGGGCTAAACATCTCGCTTCTGAATTTGCACATGTCTGACATATTAACACATATTGTCCTGTGTTTGTGGTGTACGACATTGAATCCTTCTGTGCATAATATTTTAGCAATTTATCATCTCTCATTACCCTGTTCCATTTAGTTCATTAAAGTATTCTTATAATAAAAGCGACTAGATAAACTAATTTCTCAAATTTATTTTTGGAATAAAACTCTACATGTTTCGGAAAGTTCCTCTGTCCATCATCATATACCACTGCTGTGTGCACAGAAGAAAACTCCTGATGACGGACAGAGGAACTGTCCGAAACATGTAGAGTTTTATTCCAAAAATAAATTTGAGAAATTGGTGCATCTAGTTGGTTTTATTGTAAGAATTTATCACGATGCTCGGTCATCTGAAAATCACGTTCATTTAAATATTTTTTCATTTTGTGTGGCTATATTTATGGTTTCTTTTGGATGACATTAAATAAGATTTTTAAGCTATTCAGTTTTATGGTATGTTTCGGATTTGCGTGTGACAAAGTGACGAAATAATTAAGTTCAGTCTTAACACTATTGCCAGTACAGCATAGTCTTTAAGTAAGTGTGTCATGGTTTTATTAAGATCCTAAATTTTGATTGTGTGTTTTGATTGCCTGGCCCTTGTTTTGTGACTGAATTTTAAGGTTGCAACAGACACATTTCTAGATTTTGTTATTGCACTACTGTACCTGTCACTTGGCATGACGTCGACGCACGTTGTTGCGCGCGCATCTCGAACGTACCTTACTCTATATTTACTTGGGCGAAAACGTTTGTAGTGGAAGGTGTAGTAAAGGACGCATTTTCGGATCAGCACAATTGCCCCCCCCCCACCCCCCGAATACTGATTCATACTGATTTCGCTTTAGTAACACGCAAGAGATTTTCATATTTTGTGAGCTCATAACTTTAGAGGTTTGGCACTGAATTATCTTTCGGTTGCGACACCTGTTCTAAGCCAGGTACGTGACATTATCAGAAGTTGGTAGTAACGAATTAAAAATCAAAAAGCTGTAAGAAAAAAAATTCATGATTCCTAATTTGCACGTAGTCCCACACATCATAACTTCCACAACGCATTATTAAACTTCGAAACTCGTTATAATTCGGTGTGTAACGGAATTGTGCCCCTATTATGTTACGGAATAGCCGTCGCTATGTCGTGCACTTCCATTATTCCACCTCAATGAACAGTCTGTGTCCTCTCTTTTGTGTTTTCAGGTAATAACCAAGTAGAAAATATCTTCGATACATATGAAGTTGCTTGAAAGAGAATGGCCACTTGGAAGACCTAGAGGAAAACGGAAGGATAACAATAAAAAGATGATATAGGAATGAGGTGCCTACGTATGGAATAAATTAATATTGCTAAGATCCTAATCGAACAGCAAAATAGTAAAAACTAAATGTTCACATTCCCTGAACCGTACATCATGATACATATACGTGAGAGAGAACAAGATGCACACTTTTTCCAATCACATCGTGTTAACGGCTAGGCATCCATATATGCGTGGTAAAATACTACATGCTGCGTGTACAGAAGTAATCTCCTGATGATGAACAATTATTTGTTCGAAACATGTAGAAGATAGTTTAATTGGAATAAATTAATGAAAAAAATTGTGCATCTTGTTGGTCTTTCTGTCGTATAAGAAATAAATGATTTAATAAAGTAACGATTGAACTGGAAAGTTGAGAAAGAAATTGCCTTTATATAATTTAATGTATTTACATCCTAGTCGCAGGCAGGAAGTGATAAAAGTCATGGCAGACATAACTTGTGACTATCGGTGACTGGACCTGGTTTCGATGTCCATCCTCAGAATACACTGCCTCTTGAACCATATTACACTGTAACATGGTGCCATAAACCATAACACCAAGTCATTTGTTCTGAAAGATTACGAGCCATGGCGTTAGACAGAACAACAAACGGAGTAAAATTCGCTGATTTCTAGGATGGAATTGTGCTGCGTTGTGACTTTGGGGACTAAACCAGAACGCACGTTGAATACGGTTTAGGTGCGTCTTAAATCAGAGACATATTGTAAAGTGGACTATGAAATTTTCAATTATTTTTTTCTAAGTGTTCAAAATATTATATCGCACAATAAATATCGGAAGTTTCACTGTATTTGTGTCCCGCCGTTCATCTACTGGCAAAAACACTTTCCTGGTTTCTTTACCTTGGGTTAGAGGCAATGTTTTACCAAAAAAGAAGAAGAAGAAGAGAAGAAATTAATGTCTACGATGATTATACTAATTTGAATTTAATATTCCAAGACCATGTACACTGATGTACGAAAGACAAAAAGGGTTCTTTGGGAAGTGCAAATTATATTGCTTAAGATTACTGATTGGTATAGTGAGACATCTGCAGAATCCTTCTTAGGAAATACCAGGCTTGAATCTTGTCCTCTTCTCTGTCAACCTAATTTTAGTTTCCATGGATTTTCGCAGCTCAGGTAGATCCCATAATACTGTCCTTAAACAAAAAAATTATATTTACCTTTCATTTAAGCGAATATTAAGCATATCTTAAAAGTTCACCCAGTAACCTAAGATGAAGGCGCATACAGGCAGTAGATATATAGCTTACTCTTTCTTTAACCTCGGCACGAGATGGATTTCGGTGGTGAACGCCACACCTCGGCCAATGTACATCCGGCAATGATCCGATATCCATTGTCTTGACGCGTGCGGAAAATCTCGCCTCCATGGGGATTCGATCCCCGAACCGTCCTGCCCGTAGCAAGTCGCTATACCTACTGAGCTATCCTGGCCCAAACTCGTCTTAAACGTACTTTATTTCTTGCGCGAGTTGTACTAATTAAAGAATGATGGCTTAAGCGGAGATCCTTTCTGTCTGTCTGTGATCTAATGTCGGCTCCAAACTTGTAGAGAAAATTCGTCTCTTGGAGGCTTCAAATGAAACTTAATGCTCACTTGCAGCCTTCAGATATGTTGCCCTATAATAATGTCTGCTTTACTTAAAGCGATAACTGCGTTTCCCCATATGCGAAAGTTTCATTGTATGACGTTGCCTAACAGCCGACCAACTCAAGGGCTTCTTGATATTACAAGCGTGGTCGCAGCTTCATAATTTGAAAACTCTGCATATCACAACACTTTAATGAGATGGTACGAACAGACATTGAGTAAGCTTAGTAAGAATAGGCAGGACACCTGTGGAATTACTAGACGCATTCGAAAAATTGCGACAAGCGGCTATTAGCTTCGTTATGTGTCTGTCTGTCTGTCTGCACGAAAAGCTCCGCTCCCTCTGAAACGATTTTAATTGAATTTGATGTTTGTGTATTTTTCCCAAAACCAGTCAAAGTTCAAGTATCATTAAAATTGGACAAGAATAACGGGCACTTTACACGAATACGTTCGTGCATTTATGATAATATCTCGCTCAGTTCTTCTTAGAATGAGAAATGTTTCAGATAAAATTCGAGGAGAAAATCAAAACTCAAATTTTGTGTTCAAAAAATGTTTTATCTCAACAATCTTGCCATTTTTAAGATAGTGTGGAAAAATATTGTAAAGCGGAGCAGGCCACTGATGACAATATGGCGCATGCGCTTTACATGCTGGATTACTAAGGCTACAGACATATACTCAGAATATGTAATACTTGTTACTTTTCCACTGCAACAGTGGTTAAGAGAACGCACCTCACTTTACATTACACGCACATTGCCTGTCTGCTTATTCTTCATTATATGGTAGAATGTACACTTTCCGGTCTCATTACTGTACTTGTAACGTTATTTGTAACTTAGACATAGTTTGTAGGGATTTTATGCTTTTTGTTTTCAAAGAAAGGTTTTTGTCTGACCTGAAGAATAGGTCATGTATTTTGCAAAATGGGGCGTCATTGTAAGTTCCAATCCAGAACACGTCTTCCTTTTTTTTCGTTCGTGTCTGGAAAAGTATTTTTTCTAAAGAAAGGGAAGTCATTTTGCCTAAAGTAGTGCTATGTTTCAGTTCAAAATTCCCCATGTCCAAGACACAGTTCAGAATCGTTCTAGCACTAAATAAGATAAATACTGTAGTCATCATTCTTCGGTGGCTCTTTAAGATTTTCAGCAAATGGCCGTCATTAGGTTAAGTTTCTCAGAAATGTACTCTGCAAACACAGGAGCTACCTTGTGTTTGTGTAATCCGTTCAGATAGGAAAATGTAGATAGGAGATTTACGGTCCTTCCATGTCACGTGGTTCGGAAGAATTCCAACAAGGCGCAGCCACGCACTGTAAGAAGAATTGCCTGCTTAAGACCAGAAATGGAGAATACCGTGAGATAAGGGCAGAGAAAGAGAGGAGTGAAAGCTGAAAGGAGGACCGTAGAGAAGGAGATGGCATGAGGCCTTGTGCAGCAGTAATTTGCCACAAGGGTCCACTTCATGACCTGGGCTCAAATTAAGTGAAGCGGTTACCCGTTTAGAAGTCCTGTAGAGTTATTATATACAGTATATGAACATGGCCGCTGCGCGCAGGAGCGCTATCTGCAGTGCATGTATGAAATGTTGTTCTACTTCTGGTGGTTCTAGTCACACAAGACGGAATCTCTTCGGATAATTTGTGGCATAAGTCCTCAGGGGAAACATGGCTGATGTAGGTGCATTGCTACCCAGACTCTAAACATTTTGCAATCTTAGCTCTTTGAAACATGATATTCTTGTAAATTATACAGGGTGGCGTAAGAGTCTCTTGGCGCTACAGCAACATGTGAATTGGAAATTACTGACAAAATACGTAAAGTTTATTAAGCATTTTCAACATTCAAAGTGTCTTGCTTCTTCTTTGACATAATGTCTAAGTCTTTCGATACTGAAGCTTTGGTAAACAAGAAGGTTCCTACGAAGTATGTTCGTGTGCGATGGTTCTTTCGATTAAATGTCGAACGTCAGGTGGCTTTTACGACACCCTGTATATAAAAATACTACTTGTTCCTCAAAATAAACACTGACTGCCTGTAATGTCAAGAGATAAATTATTTAAAGCTGTTAGTAACATAATTACTGTTTATTTTGAGAATCACGCCGGACAAATTAATCCACAGTGCAAGTAAAATACAGACCTTGTAGTATTAAGTAAATTGGATGATGAAATTATGGAATTAATATGCCAGAAATATGTGTTGTTATTCATGAAGATTAGAAGTATCATTTAGTATCGCATCAAAAGCAACATTATTTAGGATACAAACCAGTACTTTTGTCAGTTCGCTCGTTGTGGCCTCTTGCTTACGGCTCCGTGTTTTAATTTTGTTTGAAGCCTTCCGACGTTTAGGACGGACGAACGGTCTCTGTCTGCAGGGAAGATGTGAAGATCATTTTACTTCTGATGTGAAGAATTGGTGGAATTGTACATTATTTTCCCCCATGCGCCTCTATTACTTGTTAGTTATATAGCGAGGGGACAGCTGTGATGCGGTTGATTCTCGATGTTTCGGAAGGTAGCGATTTCTTCATGTTCAAGAATTTTGAAGATGAAGGAAACATGATCCATCGAAAGTTCGAGACTCATTTACCCGGCGGCAGAGCGTTGCGTCCCAGGACACTTGGTACAGCAGCAACATCTCAGCGAGAAACTGAAATCTTGCAACTTTAGCTTTCATTCAACTACCGATCTAACTTCACTCAAGTCTGCCAGAATCCTCAGAACAAACTGGCCTACAAAATATAGCCAAGAATTACAAGACAGGCAGTGTACGTGTAGGTAACATTGAGGCTTGTTTGCGTAACCGTTTGTGCTGTAAAAAAAGAGCAATAAATATTACGTATTCTGAGGATGAGTTTATAGCCTTTGATATCCAGAACGCAAAGCGCATGCGACATATCGCCTTCTGTGGCCTGTCCGGCTCTATCATATTTTTCCACATTATCTAATAAACGGCACGATTTTCGAAAAGAAACTACTGAACATAAAATGTGTGTTTTGATTTTTTGTACATTTGTCCGAAAATTTTTCTTTCTAAGAAGAATTCAGCGAGATATAAATGTACATACCGTATATCTACATGTAAAGTACTCGTTTTTCTTCTCAGATTTTAATGAATGAATTTTCACGACAGATTTTAGAAAAATAATTGAATGTCAAATTTCACGAAAATCCGTCCATTGGGAGCCGAGTTGTTAAATGCGGAAGGACATACATACAGACAGATATCATGTAGCCAGTAGTCACTTTTGTGCAATTTTGTGAAAACGCCCAAAAATGGTCAATCATTTAGCGAATCCCGTGCATTATAATGCAGTAATACATTCGTCCTAGACTTTCCTTCCTTTGCCCGGCTAAATGTCTTTTGAACTCGACAAGTGTATTACAGAATCCTTTGGGCTACACAACATTGAAAATATCCTGTGCATTTTTTAAGGTTGTGACGCCCGTGTGTACTCGAGGAGATTGTTCAACAACTTGAGCATCCTGATTTTGTTCAAACGCTTTTTATATTAATTACCAGATTTTATTCGGTTTAATGTGTTTTGGAAACAGCTTTCTTGGGTCCATAATAGAAAAGTAGGCAACGGCAGGAAGACTCTGTGTAGTCCACCAGAAGTTTATTGACTTTTCATCCACATAACCCATGTAAATACTTTGCCTTCAAAAGCCCGCATATACCGTCGTAAATTCTTTGCGCTGAGTTGAGTTTTCCTTTTCTTTCCTTTTTCAGCCATATGTATCCAATCCACACCCTCGTGTACTATTTATTTATAGTACATTTTAATTTTATTTCCCTTGTAGCTCAGTATTTCCCATTTCTGGGAACAGCGTTCTTTTATACTGGTCCACACATTTGCCATCCTTGCCTTGCATGCTGTATGCCTCTTTCATCTAGTCATCCTTGATTTTTGTAATCGTCTCAACATCTGATGTGAAACAAAATCACTAAACTTGTCCTTGTGTATCGTTCTCCATTCCCCCATCACTTTGTCTCCCTTGCTTCCAGGTAATTTTCTTAGCGTTCTCTTCCCAAACACACTCAGTCCAACACTAATCTCCACCTCTTTTTATTCTGGCAAATAATTTCAAACGAAGAACTCCATTTTAAATAATCTCTGAAATACAGTTCATTATCGACGGGGCTGTGTTAACTAATTAACACTCCAGAGACTTAATTAAACCATATCCCTTATACTTACGCGCCTAAGTACAATATTTCTTGCTGAAATTGCGCTCCTTTCCCCCTAAAGCCTTTCAAAACACCGGTCGGCCCGGTCGCCCTCTACTGAGGCCGTGCAAAGAAGGGGTGTGGGTCTGCCCCCACCACGTCTCCCTCGAGATGTTACGCTGCCCCCCCCCCCCCCCCCCCCCCCCGCCCTTTTTTCTTTTTCCCCCCCCCCCGTTCCTTTTCCTTTTTTTGTTGGGGGGGGTGGCGACAAAACACCCCCTCCCGGGCGGGCGGGGGGGGTTGTTG
>Ga0123354_10000372_pt1 | contig 42667 bp, 36 predicted proteins | sample TergutLab28metaG_2_FD_97872 | JGI IMG/M metagenome (GOLD analysis project Ga0123354, IMG submission 97872) | Labiotermes labralis P4 segment gut microbial communities from Petit-Saut dam, French Guiana - Lab288 P4 | ecosystem: Host-associated > Arthropoda: Insects > Digestive system > Gut ... | reverse complement strand
AACTTTGACCCATAATGCAAACATAGGCCTAAAACACATTCACTTGATAGTTACAGCAAAACGAATAGAGTGAGAACCTGGCACGAATGTAACTGAACACTCAGTTACGCAAAACCCTAACTGTGGAGTTTCTTCATATGTGAATTTATAAAACAAACACAACTTTACCAATTGCAGGTCAGGTATATAGAGTATCTCACACCTCAGTCCATGAGCTTCAAGTTCAAGCATCTAATCATAGATCAAGCCTTAAACTGTGTCACACCTCGAACTTCGGCTCCTTTTGTTGGTCATAAGAAACATCACCATGCTAACAAATAAACTAACTGAAGTGCCCATTATTGCTCACCTCTGCATTTTCAGCATTTTCAGTTACTGGTGCTACGTCTTCTGGTCCCTTGGAAGCTGATTCTGACTTCTGCGTCTGACTACTGCTCGAGTCCTGGTCTGCTGGCACAGGTGTGGTGGCAGCAACAGGAGCTGCTTTCTCCTCATCCACTTCCATCTTATCTGCCTCACCTACATCAGGCCCTTTTTTCTTCTCCTCTTCTGTTTCCTCGGTCTGAGAACAGTACAGTAATGATCTTCACATGCCTTCATCCACACACACACACACACAGAATATACCAACTTCAGCTTCCATACACAAATCAAACATCCATTTGCAATACCAGAATAGAAACAGAAATCAACATTCTTTAGGCTCATAACACTGTACAATCTCTCATGTAGCACAACTACAAGTTATGCACAAGGAGACTCATTGGGTGACCACGAGCACGGGTCACATTTTTTGTTATGGTACTTCAACGACTGCCTGCAGCAATGGTCAACAACCACGGTGAAAGATGCAAACTGCAGGCAGACACAATAGGTGCAAAGCAAATTAATGTCTGTGAAGATATACACAACAGACTCTGACAGAGCTCTCTATGCATGAACTTCCTCAATTACAAAACTGGATTGCTCGACTCAGAACATGAAGCCACTATAATCCTTTGAACTGTTGGAAATTAACTCCCAACAGAATGGCAACAATATCCAAGAGGAATGACACCTGCAGTAACAATACTGTGAGAACCTCAAATCTCAGATTACACTGAAAAGAGACTAAGACTCTAGATTCAATAAAATATTCTCAGGTTAGCAGCCATGTCAGGTGGTTGAGTGGTGAGCAAATCAATACTTAGAGGACCATCTTTGTCCTCGTCATCAAAGAACTTTCATGAACCCACCAATTTATGTGGTGCAAATTTCTTCAACTCATTCCACACCAGTTACATGAAGAAAAGCACAAAGTCATGTGACATTCCATGATTCATTTTTTGTAACAGCAAAAGGGAAGAATCAGATCACAATGTCCCTGTCTATCTGCTATATTACAAATACTGCTTCATAGCAAGGTGATGGAAAAAAGTCCACCCCTTCACAGTCTCCTCAATCATTTATACTCCCTCACCCAGCCACACAGACATCCTGTTAAAATGCTGGCATTTATAACCTCTACACAAGCTCTGTGGGTTGGCTGGCATAGGCCACAGCAGTTGGAAGGCGAATACAACAGAAGACAAAATTGAAAGTATAAAGTGCAGTCAAGCTCATCATCCATGAAACTTCATTCTGTGGTATGTACACAGCATGTGTATCAAGTTCTTAAACTGCTCAACAAAATTCCTTAATGATCTTTCACCTCATGCACAAAAATTCCAGACTTGATACATACACAAAGCAAAACAAATTTACCAATATGCTAGGGACTGCAGAACATATACCAAGATTTAAACCCCACTTAACCACATTTCATATCAATTAAACCACAGAGAGGGCAGTTTTTAAAATTAATGTTCTCCTATTACAAATCTCCTCAAAATCCGTCCAGCTCTAAGACATACAAACATGTAACAAAATGCAAATGTCAGATATGCAGCATGCTGTAAAGTGACAACATTATGGGTGTCCTAGATACTTCGATCCAAATCAGTGCTCGATACACTACTGTTATCGCATGAGGCAAATGATGAAGACAGGTTATTAGAATCGACATTCAAAGTTCACAAATCTTTTGTAGCGACACTACTGTTCAGTTCCAAAATGTCTCAGGTTCTGACAATGGGACACTAGGAATACTAGGTTTCTAGACTTTGTCCATCATCTAATATTACAAAATGAACTTTTGAAAACTGGATGCCTTCATGTCTTCAGATACAATGGTGAGGAGCTAAATACTCTGTGAGGTCTTACAGAACAAGCTACTCCCATACACTGGACAATCTACATCAACCTCTACATATGCACCCGGAATCAAATCCTGTCAGCAAACAAAGAAAATGTACAATACAAATTGTGGGAATAGCTGTTATGATCTAAAACAGTGTCACAAAAGTGAAAATTTATACCATCAAACTAAACCAATAACATAAACACTGATTTCAAACCATACTAGAATTACGCATATAAACAAAACACATTAAATCTCTTGCAAACAAAACCTGATCACAGGTGCACACATAGAGGCTGTTACCTAACATAAGTCACCCCGTTATTGCCAATAAATCTTTCTGATGAAGTCAATCAGCACATGTCTCCCCAGACTTTCATGTAAGGATGGAAACATCTAGTTTCTGAAATGCCACTATTTTGTTTTTTGGAACATGAGATGATGGACAAAGTCCAGGAACCTAATATGACATATAAAAGTTTCAAGGAAAGAAATATGCCATGACAGACAGCAAGCCCCTGCCAATTACCTCAAGTTTTCCATCACTCTTTTCATTGGCTGCATCATTACTGGTTTCCTGTTCATTGTCATCCTCCTTTGGTTTCTCCTCTTGGTTCTCTTCTCTCTTAGGCCTACCACGTCGTGAACCTGAGAAACAAAACATTTTTTAACCATGGCCTGCAACCACTACACACATGGGAAACCAATGACAACATATGTGCCCTATTTCTGATATCACATGACACTGACAGGAATAACAGAACTGAGAAAAGCAAAGTATTCTCCCATTTAACAACACTCTGCATTAAACAAGACTTGCAGGTGATAGAAAATCACATAACCATGCGTAGTAAAGCAGTAGATGACACTCCGCAACATTCTCACACACTGTCCAAGCAAAACTGTAGCTGCTACTCTAATTGCAAAGGTGCTTTCATATCAAAATACAAAAAACCACGGCACATTTAACAGCAACTAGCCCTTTCATACAAGGTCATCACATATTCATAATGTGACAAGGAACAAATTTATCAACCTGTCAGCCGTCTTTTATACAATTTCATTTATTCATTGGAGACATAAGTATTAAAGTTCGTCACCTGCCAAGATTATATAGTGGTGGCAATAAACAAATATGAATACAAATATGGAGAACTGGCAAAATGCTACTGACAATGAAAACTACAGCACTGGGAGCAACACCTGTCACAGTGCCCCCGCATCTACTACAATTCCCACGTGAGATCGAACCCAGTCCTCTATGATGAGAGGTGATAACTTAGAGCTGGAACTGTGGAATGGCATTTTATTCAATTCACATATGTGTTTTGATGACTATGGATCAACTTTAATGCCTAACTATATCTCAATGGTTGATTAATGTTTGGATTTGTTGATACTTCTATTAGAATGTCACATTATCTTGCAATGTCAATGTTTACAGACATTCATGTGAGATTTGAAATTACGGAGTTAAAATATCTGATTCTTAATTTAACATTTTTTTAACATACACTATCTACAACTTAGAACAATTAAAACACATCTACCTGTAAAGCACACAACAATGTGCCAGTCTAACAGAACCATCAACAAAGTCAAAGTTCTGTAAACAATTTAGTATAATTAGACAATTAAGATCATGCACATGTAGGTGTACAAACAACTATGTCAAATGAATGACAAAAGCACGTGAAAGACAGCTGCTGAATTTAACAAATTTATTACAGTACAGGCACACACTATACAAGGCATGAAGTTTGTAGTATGTGTTGCCATAAACACATCTCCCAACTACAAGACCAAGTTTTCGGGTTACCTAAGTTTTATTATGTAACAGAGCCACTTGAGCCAAAGACAAATGACATAAAAAATAACAATACTGCACTGTTATTTTCAGCCTACACATAGCACTGCTTATCAAATGAAGTTTTCATTCACAACAAGACTATGCATGTTCTCAACTTTTTATTGTCTTGAGGCTTTTGTACTTCTGGGAAGAATAAAACCTCAACTGCACTGCAGCAAAACCACACATCTAAATCCTCTCATTATGGCTCAGGCCATTCCAACTCCACAGCCATCCTCCAAATGGTATCCACATCCCTTCAACTTGTAATTAAACAGAAAACTGCCACTGTCCAACTTGTTGCAGCAGTTTATCTTACTGAGGTGGGTATTTAAATTTTAGCGCAATTTTATATTAAAAAAAGGGTATTATTGTAACAGAAAAAGTCAAAATAATAATATAAACAGCAGTTTGTGAAATATAAAACACAGATTATGAAGCATGTCTTTACAATGCAGTAAAATTCCTTGTTGCCATTATTTCTTTTTTACATACCACCATTTTTACACCAAAAATATCGTACGATTTTGAAATCTAAACACACGACCTGTACTGCACTGGAGCACACATATTTCCCAAATATTTTCCTAACAATTTCAGGCTCAAACTTCACTTACCCCAAATATAAATCTACTGCTGGGAAGTCAATAGACTACATTTACCAAACTACAGATGAAGTCTGAGACAAGCAGAATGCTACACAATATGGTGTGAAAAAGGAATAAAAATGAGTAATGAAAAAAATGATACAGGGGTGTCTTTATGCAAGGGTAAGAAAGTCATGTGTAATACACTTGTGTTCTGGTAGTCTCTGAAGGCACTAAATCAATTTTGTTTTTAAATGACTTACGTATTACTTCAAGGACAGTGGTGGACTGACATATTTACATCACAGAAATTCATATTTTCAAAGCAATGCACAACAAATTTGGGAACATCTTTAACAAATCAAAATTCTATTCAGGAAGAAATTAAGAGCAGATTGAAGTCAGGAAATGCTTGCTATCATTCAGTGCAGAATCTTTTATCTTCCAGTATGCTATCCAAAAATTTTAAGATTAAGATACACAGAACTATAATTTTGCCTGTTGTTTTAAAAATCACAGAAGAAGGAGAAAAAAAGAAGAGAAGAAAGAAAGAAAGAAAGAAAGAAAAAAGGTGTCAGACAAACAGTAAAATTAATACTCTAAATTACACCTAAATAACACCACATGAAGAGAAACAAGCATAAGGTAACAATATTTTATTTTAAACCAACAGATTTCTTAGTTTCTAATAACAACACAAATTTGCTGATTAAGACTGCCACTGGAATTCACACTATGAGCACAAATAAATTCTGACAAGAGAAAAAGATTCAAATATACAAATACAAAAAAGGAGATACATGGATGCCAAGATTATCCAAACAACAATTTGTACAAAAAAGAAAATAATGCAAATCATAGTTAACATTCCATTAGAGGCAACAAAGGGACTCAAGAACAGCCAAAACAGTGAGACACCAAGACTATTATAGGATTTATACAAATGAGCCTTAAAAGAGCTAACCTTAACAATGATACCATCACCTTCCACTCCATTCCTGGACAAGCAATAGTATAACTGAGGCACTAAAAATTATTACAAAATACAACGCTGTCAACAACCTTCAGTACACATAACTGCAACCACTGTAAATGTCCAAAGCAAGAAGCAGCTACCAGATGGCCAAAACCAATGCTTCATTTTCCCAGACAGCAGCATATTTCTCCTCTTAATACTAAGCTATACTAATTGTCTACCATTACCATTACAACCAGCAGGGCTTGAAAAATACTTGCCTCAGGCAAACTGAAAAGCATAATAAATATAAAAAGTACAGCCTCTGTGCACATGCTTAAGACATATACGTGAAGCAGAGGTCTAACTTCACTCATTTTTAGCCTCAGATCTAGATACAGGTAAGTGGTTGGATTCATGCCCCAGCAACCCCACACATGGGGAAGGAACCCCCATAAACAACTGAATACGACCCAGAGTCAGCGTGGATGATTTAGGAAGAGGACAAAATCTCTTGCACCTGTCAGGAATTGAACTCTTAGCATGCTATCCCAACTCCAGAGATATGTACACACTGAGACTTGGATCTTATATTGCAGAAGGGACCACTTAAAGCAAACATAAAGAAAAGTATAAATCAAGGAAATGATAATGTATGTAGCTGTTGTAAATTTAATACATCAGACTGATACCATATTACATTAAAAGCATGATCTAGTTCACTTTTTCCACGTTCAGTACAGTAAGTTGCTACTTTCTTGTTATCTGCCAAACACTGCATGCCACATTCACAGCACTACTAAGGCAGCCATCATATTATCATCATCAAATTTATGAGGTATTTCCCCACACTGTCAATGCCTTTCAGTACCAACAAAACAGTGCTGGAGATTCACTTTTTCCACTACAATTTCCTCCTCTTCCACAAACATATCAAATGCAGTTTTCTTACATTTTTTTCTCAAGTTCTCACACATTACATCATCAGAGGACACATAACGAAACGATACACCTGCTTTCAACTGATCCCAGTCTTCTTCTATGCTCACTGTTACACCTTCTTCATCAATGGTTTCATTGAAATGCTATATAAATTTCTAAAAATAGTTCACTACTGCCACAAGCATGACACAGCACAATTCCACAATGTAATACAGCACACTCAAAACAAGTACCTTTAAAAATGCTGCATCATGAAACAACTTGTAATCAATCACAGAAATAACTTTTCTTACAAGATGCTTGTGGCAAAAATTTCTGAATGGCCTCAACAGTTCCTGGTCAAGTGGTTGAGAATGCCAGTGCAGTTCAGGCGAAAAAGATGCAACATTTTCATTCCATACACAACTTATGTCTACAAAATGATTGGCACACTTGACATTTCTAATCCTACTTCCTTTCTCTACCACTACCTTTACTGTTTTCACTTTTTGTCTTACTTGCCACAATGGGCACAAGAAATCATGCAACTATTTATAATACAAAGTGTAAACACGGATCAGATACCCAACTACATTTATCATCATATTAATAAACTCAAGAACAAGCAAAATGAACCAGCCACAACATTAACTTGTAAACACGCACAATGAATCAACCAATCACAGGGCTTAGTGACCATTACACAGTTCTACAAGTGCTTGCAAGATGGGGAGCGCGTGTACCTGAAATGCCAAGAGGCCAATTTAGTTCAGTTTGAATGTACAGATGAGGAATTGCGTCAAAAGCAAATATGTATATTCCAGGAATATAGAACACTTTTCTTATGAAGTACTGGTGAAACTGTCACAAATGTGTGCAGAATCAATAAAAATCTGGAATCCAAGTTTCACTCTTCACTGTATATAGGTTTTCTGTTTTCTTTTCTTTCTTTCTTTCTTTCTTTCTTTTTTTCTTCTTTTTTTTTTTACATTTATGCTGAGTAACGTATGACTTAAATGAGAACCCAAGGAAAGATATATTAACAGTAACACAGAACATCCACAAAACAAACATGACAGACACAGTACTCACAAAATTCCAGTGACAAAGCATATGAAATCCTTCCACCACACATCCTACTTACAATGTCAAAAATTATTCTAAGACATTAGAACTGCTTAATGGTAATTCAGTGACAAAGATATTAGAATCTTAGCCACTACTAAGGTACAAGCAAGGCTTCTGCGTGGCAAATTAATTTCAATCCCTGGCAAAGAGAAATTGGATAAATTTTCATCTGGAAAAATGTTGAATACATTTTGAAACCAACTAAACTGTGAAAAGTTCTTTTACTACACACCTGCTTTATAAACAGCCAATATTTGAATTCAAAGGATACTAACGACGGTAAAATGCAGTTAGCTAGACTAGTATGTTCCACACTCCATGCATTAATCGGATCCAAAAATATATAAAGAACCAACAATGCACTATAATATTTATGATGTAATTTATTCAGAGTATTCTCACCAACATGTTTTGGCCAGTAATCTGGCCATCTTCAGGGTGATTTCTTATTACAAGCATACAATTGTGGTTAAATGTGTCACCATCCCTCCATAATAATTAAAATTGCATAATTTTGGTTAAAATTATTTAAATAATATAAATATAGGCCAAGAATGGATAATTATTAAAACGGTAGAAGTTAAAATTGTTTCGTGTTTATGGAGTGATGACTAAAGCAGTAATATGATGAGTTCAAATCCAGAGTATAGGTGATGTGTTGTCGGTGTGGTAGTGGTGGACTAGTACACCACACCGACAACACACTACTAGTCAGAATTGTTCCGATTAGTACACCACATCACCTATACTCTAGATGAGAACTCATCATATAACTGCCTTAGCCATCACTCTGCAAACATTAAACAAAAATTATATGATTTTAATTATTATAGAATGATGTGACAGTTAACCACAACGTAGTTATCAACATCCTTACAATATGGTAACCATGCACATTATATCGCACAGAATGGAATACTGCTACCACTGACTAAATAAACACCAGAATTCCAGCACATTAATGTGTACAAAGATGCTCCCTATCCTTTAAGGTATCTGCCATACTTCAAGACAATGTTCCTCACGTTAAATCACATTGATATAACCAAAAATACGCCTATTCAAAGTTGAACAGTTATGGATATAATGGCAAGGTACGTTTTAAAGAATGAGAACCGTTAAACATTTACTTATTAACAAGCACATAATAAAACAAGGAGAAATTTGTAGTGCCATAATACAGATGTCTCTACTTTGACAGGGGTGACATACAGGCACTTAATAACAAAAACTCATACTAGTTTCATATAAATCAACCTTAGAGCTCCAGGTACTTTATATAACACACTCACCTCCACGTGACTTTATTTTAATTTTACCAAGGACATACTCTAGTGTTTAAGAACTTAAAAACAAATCAACAGGTCTCCATAGGACACAAATTCGTTATTTCATTTAGAAAAACGGTGACATGTTTTTGGTCTAAGAGACCATCATAAGGCCATCATTACTAAGACTGCACCTTATTTTTAGATCTTTTTTAATGAGGACCTGATGAAGGTCTCTTAGACCGACGCATGTTGCTGTTGCCATTTTTCTAAACAAAATAATGAAGTTGTGTAAGATGAAACTCTAATCATATGTTTTTAAGTCCACATGGCTTGACTTGGCTATCGGCTCAAGGACAGCATGGGCAGTGCAGTGATATGCATAATGTTAAACAAAGAGTGAGAAGAACTGCAAACATATTATATTTTTCTCCTGCCATTGTCTCTGTAACTGCACAACTTCAGATATAGACATGCTTGGTTATACTGCTGTAAATTACCCTAACACACACTCTCCCAAAGTACGGCCGATTCCTCCTGAAACACCTTGTGTGTGTACACGAGGTATACAGAACTAAACCTGTTCCAAGTACAGGCATGGGCGAAGGTACTACAACAGTTAACAAAAATCACCACAGCCATTTAGACAGGAGTATATATGTAAGTTGGCATATCCCACCTACAAAACAATTCCCTTGGCCGATCCCTTATGTACCACAGCCACATGCACATGTGTGTACATGATGTGTACATCCTTTGTCCATAAAGTTCTGTGACTGAGTCTGTAAAAAATACAAAATACAACCTCACAACTAATGCTTCCTGTCCCCTTCAAAGTAGTTCCCTCTGCAGTCAATATAATGTTGCCAGTGTTTCTGCAAGTCCTAAAAGCAGCTGGTGAATGCCTGTGAGCTCCATTGTCGCAGCTGCTTGAATAGCCTCGATATTCTCATGTCGCCGTCCTTTTAACCTATTTTCAGTCGTGGGAACAGAAAAAAATCGCATGGAGAGAGATCAGGGCAGTACGGGGGATGTGGAAGCACAGTAACGTTGTGTTTAGTGAGAAATCTTGAGACGTGTCGTGCAACAGAGTCCATTGTCCAGACGCCCACAGGTCATGACGACATTGAAGTGCCTCGCGCATGCGCCTGAATACGGAGATGTAAACTTCTTGGTTGACCGTTTGTCCTTGTGGGACAAATTCGTGATGAACAATACCCCAAGCATCGAAAAAAACCATAATCATCATCTTTGCTGTCAATGGCTGCCCCTCACTTTCTTTGACGGTCGAGTACCCGTTGACCACCATTTGGCGCTTTGCCTCTTGGTCTGAGGGTTGTACTGGAAACACCATGATTCATCCTAGGCAATGATAATGTTGACGAACGTGGCGTCGTTCTGCGCCTCGTGTAACCAATCAGCACAAATTGAAGCTCGTACCTCCTTTTGATCCTGAGCGAGTGCGTGCGGGACTAGCCTGGCATTGAGTTTTTGTTTACTCAAGTCCTCCCGCAGAATTCGGTGGCAGGTTGACTTACTGATACGCAGGACATCAGCCAACATGTGCACTCTAACAGTACGGTCTTCCCTTATCATGTCTCTGATGTGCACCACGTTGTCTTCATTCCATGAACTCAAAGTCCAGCCTGATCTTGTGTCATCCTCCACTGACACCCTACCCAAGACAAATCACCTGTGCCACCCGAACACTTGCGCCCAAGATAAAGCTTCATCGCCGTAGACATCATGTAGAAGCTGCAATGTCTCTGTGGCTGTCTTGCCCAGCTTCACACAGAATTTGATGTTAACTCACAGTTCAACTCGGACGCCCATTCTTCTAATAGCAAAAATCGCCACTGGCAAGGGACACGGGGTTTCCCACCGCGTCCTGCTGCCTAGCAGAGGTCTAGCGAACTAACATGAATACCTCAGGTGAGTCACAAAATGTCCAGGTACTTGCACATCGCAAGTGGAATTGAGCAACATTTGCCTAAGTCGAGATATTAAATCAGTCTCAGAACTTTACAGACAAAGGATGTATATATGGCTTCTGATGGTTTACTTTTAACACTTCAAGACATGAAAATTGCATGACATTTGGCCAAGACAATATGCAGGATGTTTGGGCACCTCCCATCGCGTAGCATTCAGTTGGTCCTAAACTGTGAGACACATACGCACAGACATCATAATACACCAGGACAATGCCACCACTGACTTTACTCAGACATTTTTCTTAATCTTGGTAAGCAGATTTTGAAGAATATGATTGTAACAGTTTGCAATGACTGTATTATTACAGGATCTTAAGGGCAGAAACAAGGTTCCCTCGATGTCAAGAAACACAGTCAATCTCACTTTACCAGCAATTGCTCATTACATGGAATTATTGTTGGAATGCCCCCATTGCATGCCTGCTGGTTTTCCTGTGGTTTAAAATGATGACACCACGTCTTATCGCCCAACACGATCTACGATATATGCATCACCTTCAATACGGTATCTCTACAAATGTTCCAACAATAACCAACAGGCAACACTCCTTGTGCGCGTTGATTGTATGTGTGTGTGTGTGTGTGTGTGTGTGTGTGTGTGCACATGCGCCTGCAGACATGGGAACCAATGGGTGCACAACCTGTGATAATAACGATACCTTACAACTCCATGCTGCATTGGTATTCAAGTTAAATTCCACCAACAGGGAATAAAAATCCAATGCCTGTCCTCATGCACAACATTCTCAATGTTTTCTGGATTAGCAACATGCGCCACTCCCAGTCTTTACAACTCTTATCATTCAATGCCTAACCATTCGAAACATACATAGCCAATCCGCCACCACTGTATGTGATAACAAGCAGAACCACAGATGGTATACATCTGCCTAAGATTTTCAGCAGTTCAAGTCCTGCTCCAAGAAAATGGATAACTGTCCTCTGGTCTTTTTTGAACAAATTCACAACCTGGTACACCACCTTTACGCTGCACTTTAACGGCATCTGAAGTATGCACACGCTCATTCAGCTGTACTATTCAACATGTATTTGCCACGGTGTTTACCAAGTCAAATGCACACAAGCACAACAAACAGGTTTTAGTTTACATACCTCATAAAATACATGTGTGTGTAAACACACACGCATGTAAGTAGGTGTGGTTGGTATGTATTATGTGAGTGTGTACATACTTCTCTTTCCTGTCGTTTACTGCAAACCTAACAGAAAAACTCCAGGAGTGAAAATTAATCCATACTCTTGCCAGTATGTACAGTAGTCTTGTTGCAGTTCTTCTGAATACCATTTCAATTCCTACTCCCACTAACTGCTTAATTAAACGAAGAAAGCTAAATTCCTTCATCATCTTACGCCAACCACTCATGCAAAATGTACCCACAAAGGTGCTGTATGACAGATACATGTAACTCACCTCTGCCTCCAGAAGGCGGTGTTTTCTTTTCTCTCTTAGCTGGAGGAGGTGGAGTGGGCAGGACACCTCTGGTGGAAGATCTGGTGCGTCGCCTGTTCTCCACTTCTACACTTCCACTCTCCTCCTTATGCCCCATACCCTGCAAGAGAAATCTTCAACTATCAACAAGCAACCCACTCCATCATACATGCAACAATAAAATGGCAATTACAATATCCATGCCTTTCACTTGATGCCTTTAGAATGGTGATGAAAACAAAGCAGAAGACAATAACTGTACCTTTAAGAGAGCTTCTCCTTCCTGGGTAGTCCGAGTAATTGTGGATACCCTCTTACCACCACCACTTCTTCGATTACGACTCTGTGGAGCATCATCTTCTGATTCCTGTCCATAACAGCACAAATCACATCACTTAGCTTCATTTACTTGTACGCTACAACATGAATATAACTGATAATCACGTGCTTATGTAACAATATTCACATTAACACCAAAAACATATTACAATTAATTCAAACTTTCCGAATCGCCGCCCATTTTCGAAGTTCTTTCGTTTCCCGCCAGATGGATATCGATGGCCGGAGTTTACTTCACCCCGCCATTGAAGGACAAATATCCTAAGTTTACGGTGTTAATGAATTACCTTCCCCAACTAATTAAGAATCTATTCATGCATTATTAAGCACACTAAAACTTCTATTTCAATAATATTCAATATGAACTCTTAGCTCGAAGCCGACCAAGTACTGCAATTTTCCATCGTTACTGTTGACCTGCCGTATTTCTTCATCACGTTGGGCCAGCATGGGAGCAAAAGTTCTGCACCGTATATCTTAATAAATATAACATTACCCTATTTGAAATATCAACTGCATTTTCTTTCTTGACGTCCCCTTTCTCTCCAGACATTTTGTATATCACTTAATCACGTACAAACACTAAAAAACTTAGACAAATCTTGTAATCGTTGCAATCGCGGTTCTAGTGTTTATAGCACACACAAAGATGGCGGTTAGCGTGGGTCACGTGATCGCACTTGAACTTCAAAAATACGTCATAATTGCGATATCTACCGAGTAAAATCGAAACCAGTAACATGAGCGCTTGCTTTCGTTCTAAAATAATGCGCAGTGTAAGTATTCGTGACAATACTGGTGCGGTAGTTATTACATTACTCTTGAAATCCATGCCACGTTCTAATATCAATTATTACGGCACATTCTCAAAATAGTGTACCCCGCGACGCAGTACATAGACTTAAACTACGGAGTTCTTGCGTATTGTACACAATCATGTTACAAGCAGATACGTAATTTGATGTACGCCCTTAAAGAAAAGAACGGCCGCTCCCCATCCGAGTTTCCACAAATATTCAATAGCCTTATAGCCATATCACACCAAATTTCGTCCACGTTGAAGCTTAAATGTCGAAAGTATGGCCACGTTTTCAATTATGACCCTACATACAGCTTTCACTGCGCCAATTTTCACATAATTTTGTCACTCAGTTTTATAGACAAAGCTTGTACTTCAATTTATCCGAATTAGAGGAAAATGGTAGACAATATGAGTAAAATTTCATTTACACCTGTAGGTAAAATATGGCCTTCACTGCACTGAATTTCACACAACATGCAACCTCTTATAATGATATCGTGTGGGGAATTTGATACTGAATTTCACCCAAACAGGTTCAAGAAATACGAAAAGTATCACAAATTCATTCACACCTTGGACCGAAATATGGCTGTCACCAGGCTGATTGTTATGAAATCACACAGGCCTTATAGTTTCTTTTGTAAAGAGTTCCTGTATCACATTTAACGAAAAATCCAGTAAATGGATTAGTCACTTATACCAGGTCAAGGACAAATTGACATAGTCTCCATGCAAAGCACTCAGTATGTACTTCGTAAAGAGTGCATAAAAATGGTTGACTTACATTGTCGCAGAACACAGCACAAGCACACAGGCAACCTATTTTCTGAATGACTAAATGAAGAAACAAAAAGAAAGTAAGGAAAAGTATGCCACACTAGTCTGGTTAACCCCTTCATTCACTTGTTGTTCAATTTTAGTATGGGAAACACTTTATTAAAACTTTATAACTAATTTAGTCCTTAATTAGGTTCTGTACTTCACTCGACAGCTTAAAATATTGACACATTGAATCCATTAAACATATTTCTAATTTTGAAGTAGAATAGAAATACACCTCAGATTCAAATATTGCAGTCTAGCACTAATCATACTTCAATCTGTAATCTGATAACACCTGAAGCCCAGTGACAAGATACTCGGTGGCAAAGAAATACCATATGAACCTGAAAATAAAGTAGCAGCTCCTGTTGCATGGTATCACAAGGAGTGTTTTTTGTGTGCTGGGTTTCATCAACAAGTTCTAACTGTAACAGTAAATCATACAAAATTACTAAATTACCTGCAAATAAAATGTACAAAAAAACCACCTCTGTATGCATATGGCATATCTAATGCACGCAAAATTTTCTTCCTTTTAGTACTGTCAGTTCATATCTCCATGTAAGCTGTCACATTTTAGAGGAAAAAGGTAAGTTAATACTCGCAACACAACTTATATTCTTCTTCAGAGGCACTGGCTACAGGTTTTGGATTAATTAATCCATCATCAGGTAGTTATACAAGACAAATAGCTGGCATATAAGGACATTGTGACATACAGTACTTTCATTTTTTTTTTGTGTGATCCCACACCACAATTATCATTACAATAAAACTGTAATGGTAGAAGATCCATTACTAAGGTTAAAAATTATTCAAAACATTGGTATCATATAAGATGAATAAAAAGTGTTAAGATCTATGGTAGTGGCAAAATGAACGAAGACTTACCTATTCTATTTCACCAAGGGGATATAAATGAGCAAATGTTGTGTGTATTATATATATATATATATAAATAAATAACAAGGATCATAGCACTGTATCCAGTATGTTTACATCTTCATCTTGCACCACAAAAACACAATGAAAGTACCATATGTTGACATGTCATTACATTATACCTGCTATTTTTCTTGTATAAACACTGATCATTATTATAAATATAAACAATATATAGTCAAACACAACTCAATTAATGATTTTATTAAGGTGTATTTCTTACACGGTTTCATTCAACAGCACGTTTTGGCTCTAGTTACGAGCCATCTACAGGTTGATTACTTTTCTTAGTAAGGTGAAATATACAATTAGCAATGCTATTGGTATTCTTACCTATGAGATCTCATATAACATAAAAATTTTAATATTGATTCCACATTATAGCAGTATTAAAATGACGTTAATGGAAGTTAGTCTTTACACAACACAACATACAGTCAGAGAAACCAGTATAATACAAGGAATAGACACATGAATATTCAACGATCTCCACTCACAAAGAATAAAAAAACTATAACAATAAATTAAGTTATTTTCTTCAGCACAAACGTAAACATACACTGCGCTACAAGCCGGAAGGTAGTGGGTTCGATTCCTGATGGTATCCTTGGAATTTTTCATTGACATAATCCTTCCGGCCACATTATGGCCCTGAGGTCGACTCAGCCTCTAACAGAAATGAGTACCAGGAATTTCCTGGGGGGTAAGGCAGCCGGTGCACAGGGCTGACTGTCTTGAAATCTGGGAGCCTCAGTCTCCTGTAACCCTATGGGCCTGTCCAGGTCTGTAATGGGACTGCTTTACAAACATAAACATACATCAGTCAACAAATACTTCAAAATATGCAACATAAACAAACATACCATCTATTTGATGAAGTCCACACACCATATTTCCAAGAGAAACATTGTACATTAATCCATAACCAATGTCTTAGTACAGTTATCCTCTATTAAATAACGAGTATATACATCAATTACCCAACCAAAACATGCTGTCACAGAAGGTCAACAAACTTCTGATAACTTCCATAGACTTACGTTACACCACAAAAAACCACTGCATCAATAAAGAATCCATAAACACAGTTAAATAGAATAATTTTTAGCACCCACACCACATTCCATGATTATAATACCCTGTTATTTTAATATTCTATATAATTAACTTCCACTAACTTCATTTTAATACTGCTAAGTTTTTATATGTTATATGACATCTCATAGGTAACAATAACAATAGCATTGCTAATTGTATATTTTACCTTACTAAGGAAAGTAATCAACCTGTAGATGGCTCATAACTACAGCCGAAACATGTCGTTGAACAAAACAATGTAAGAAATACGCCTTAATAAAATCATTCAGTTGCATTTCACTATGTATTGTTTATATTTATAATTCTATACAAGGTGGTTCAAATATGACCGGGACTGATTTTTTTTTAAAACCATAATTGCTTATCACTCTAGCAACTCCCAGACAGGACTGAACAGGTTCTAACCCGAGCAGGAGGGAGGGTGAAGGTTGTGGCTTCACTCTCTCAAGGTCGCAAAGCTGCTGCGCATTGCGGCTTGTTTACACACAAATCAGTCCCGGTCATATTTGAACCACCTTGTACAACACAACAGGGATGTCTCACCTGAAAGTTGAAAGGCTGATCATTCATTCATTTCTTTCATTCCACTGGCATGTGCAGAATGCAATGATTCCTTGCTCTTCTCAGAAGCTTCTACCATTCCTCTGTTACATACCCTTACCTTACACCCCTTTCCACCACCAGTCTTCCACCCTCCCTCACTTCATCTTGCCATCTATTTCTTGGTCTACTTCTCAGCCTTGTTGTTTCCAAATTCACATATATTACGGTTTTGGGAATTCTATTTTCTTCCATTCTTTTTACATGCCCAAACCAGCATAATATATTTAATCTGATTGACTCTGTTATAGTGGGTTTTTTAACCCCTGCATAAATTTCCTTACTGGTTAATATTCTCCAATTTTCTTTTTCAATGTCACATACTGGGCCTAAAATTCTTCTGTACACTTTGATAAAGGCTGAAGATGGCTTGATTAATACAAAATATTTAGACAATGCCTCTGAAAGAGAATATAAATTGTCTTGTGACACGACTTTCCTTTTTCCTTTACTGAATTATAACACAATGGGATGTGTTCTATTAAGTGTCACATTGTAGGTTTGCCAAGGTTACATTTTTGATGTCGTACAGTATTAAGTCAGTGTATTTAATTTCAACAGCTATGCAAATTTTCATTTCCCTTAATTTTTCATTCACTCTGAATGGTCCATTCAGAAACATAAAATCCAGTTCCACAATACATAAATTACTAAAAAATGCTTCCACTTGTCTCTACAAGTCACCAGACCTTACAAGTTACAGACAAACACAACATCAGTCACAAACGGTGGCAGGAACCACTTCAAGTCATCTTCACATTTGGTATAATATTACACCTGTGACAAAGGCTAATGGATATGGATGGGTTCAATGCTAAAATACAAATTTTTAAGTTCTTGCAGAGCTGTGGCTGAGGCGAACAGTCTCATGAGCTCGGACACAGCATCACTGGGTATCTGATTCCCAGCATTTTGAGGAAACATAATGGTCTCATCTTCAAGACTCAAAATGTCCAAGAAGAACCAAATACCCAGTGACAGAAATCCTGAGATGTTACTCAGTCCAGTAAACTACATGATAAGAAGATAAAACTGGTCTGAAAAATATTTTCTGGCAAGTGACACTGTGTCCATTTTCAACAATACATATGATCTGTGTGTCACAAATAAGAATCTTGGGGACATTGTTTTTAAAAGTCCTAACTCTTTCAGAGACAGCCAGAGTAGTGTAGTCATTGTAGCAAATAGGCTGCAGACTGTATGGTCCAGGGATCGAATCCTGATAGGGACGAGAGATGTTTCCTTCTCCAAGAACTTCCAGACTAGCTCTGGGGTCCACCAGGGTACCAGGGTTCTTTGCTGAGGGTAAAGCAGCTGGGGCATGAAGTTAACTCATCTCCATTTAGTACCAAGGTTAAGAATAAGGGCACCCATACCTCTGCTCCTCCTATATGCCTTCATGACAAAGACAGGGGAAAAAAAATTATCTTTTAATTTACTTTTAACTCTTGCAGAACACAAACACAGTGAAGATTCCACCCAAGCAACAGCTCAGAGGGATCTAATTCAATGTACTGTATGACTCTGGCACAGTAGAACAAGGCTGACAAAATGTCCACTGTATCAAAACTGGGTGCATCAGACACTATACTGTTCTGGCAACAGAAGCAGGCCAGTCACTCATACAATATGCTGGATGTTTTTGGCAAAACTAATAACCCAAATTTTGCATCACTTACAGACAAATTGTGTGGATGTAAGATGAGACAGCAGACAGTTTCGCCATATGTCAAGTTAAAGGCCAATTTGTCAAGGACAGACACATCAATGATGGAAATCCCTCCAGTATCTCTTTCAAAAATTGCACGAAAATCTCTGAAGCTTGTTGTGGGGTTGCACACAAACACATTTATATTCTGCATCAGAGCAGAAGTGCAGTCAAAACCAGCTGTCACCAACGATTACCACGAATGAGAAGTGTAAGACAACATAAAACATACTGCTTCATTTTGATGATCCAGACTATGCAGAAATGATGCAGCATTACAAATATACCTTTCAGCTATGTATGCAACTACCAGTATAAAGATAACAGTCTTTTGAGATGTGGGGACCGCGGTGGTACAGTGGTTAAGGTGCTGTGCTACAAATCGGAAGGTCGTTGTTTCAATCCCAGCTGGTGTCATTGGAAATTTTCATCGACATAAAATCCTTCTGATCGCACTATGGTCCTGGGGTCGACTCAGCCTCTAACAGAAATGAGTACCAGGAGCATTTCCTGGGGGTAAAGGCGGCCGGTGCGTAAGGCTGACAACCTTACCACCACCCTGTGCCATTGTCATGAAATCTGGGAACCTTAACTTCCTGGAACCCTCTGGGCCACTCAAGGCCTGTAACGGGACTGCTTCTGAGATGATATGATATACAGTTTTGTAGATAGGTAATGAAATTTTAGACGAATATCACATTTCCATCTTCAGGATAGATAATTGATACTGTGCAGCACATCACACACAAGAAAGACTTCAAAGTTTTGGATGACAAAGTCTTATGCTGTAATCTGTGAGAAACACCAAAACAGGACAGATGTGCTACAAACATGAATTGTTTTTGTAAAATGACTCTGTTTTTAATATGTTGCAAAATCCCACCCTGGGAGGATTGACTCTTTAGATCTGCATCTCTGTGGTTCCAGACATTTAACCTTTACAGCTATGCATCACACAAATTAATGGCACGTGTATGCTCTAACTGACCATGTGTTGCGATCTCTACCCAAGTCAAAAGTGTGTCTGCCAGCCCAGCAGTACCAGAAGACTTAAATCCCTATACCCCAAATGATAAGGGTTAAGAAGAACGTACCAATTCTTAGTCATCCATTCATCTGCCACTGACAATATATATTACATATATGAACAGTATTGTTGAATAAGCCAATATATATATATATGACTGTACTGAGATTCATCTACAACAAGAATTTTTGTTCTCATCTGTCAGACCGTTGTCATGGCATACGTGTATGGTAAAACAGACCAAACTAATAATATGAAGAAAGACATATTTTTATGAGCACTCATGATGATTATTACCAGGTTGTACAGCATATCACACACACACACACACACACACACACAAATACAAAAACACTCAAATGTTACAAACATCACTGAAGAGCATCTGAATTTCCAGTTTCGAAGTTCACTTATAAACCACAAAAGTACATGGTAAAAGGAGACATTTCAGTTCCCTGATACACACACACATATCCAGGATGAAGGAGTCACCTGTGATGAGATCTTTATCTTCTGGTCTGAATCAGTGCAAGGGCATTCTACGGAACCAAAAGCGTGCTCTGAAGTCATCTGAGCAAGTCAGGAATGCTGGAGCAGACGGTGAGTGAACAATAAGCCTCACTGGGCCGTTGTGTCCTGTAACCAATCATCAAAAATGAAGATGGTATTCAGAACACATACAAAACATGCTTGCAACACAGCAATCCTGCATTTAAAACACACCACATTTCTTACAGAACATTACCACCAACAGGGTCATCTGTAGCAGACCACAAACCCTTCTCCTACATCAGCATTACATACAGTACGTCTACAACAAACATTACGTAGTATTTAGGTTATTTTTAGGTCCAATGAATAACACACTGACAATGGCAGAGGACATCTACACCAGGGGTGCTGGTAAGTCCTTAGCCTGACCAGGAAGGAAACAAGCTAATGTTTCTGTTAGAATGGCGTGAATTTCCTTTGGCATCTTGCCTTGCAGGAAAAAAAACTTGATGACACCTCACGTCTCAATGTTGTTGAAACCACAGGCATCCCTGACATGCTTCTGAGCTAGTTTCCTTCCTGGTCTGGCTAAGGACTTATCAGCACCCTGGTATAAACAGGGCTCAAGTTAAAGCACTATTTCTGCATTTACTAGGGCTGACAAAGTGACTGATTCTTGGAGGTTACTGTATTTACCCAAATGTAAGACAACTCTAATTTAAGATGACCCCCCACGTAAAACACGTCTGCCAAGGAACAATGCATTTATCCATATCTATGACAACCCCCAAGAAATAATATGTCTGCTAGCAAAAATATTTTACTATTGATTGCATACCCTTCATACACAAAGCATGTCAGATTCTATCTAACTTTACCAATCAGTGTCACTGTTTCCATCTTCACAGTCAGTGCCTTCATCTTCCTCACACTCATTCCTAACATTTCCATCCTCTTCACTGCCATTCCACAATATATCATCATCAGTCCCATCCACTGCATTGAATATACAGCACTTCTTAAAACCCTTCACATTAACTTCTGCTGAGATGTGCTACCAAGCCTTTACGATCCAAATTAACGAATTAATACATTGACATTTCTTTGTTTATAAACTTACTTGAAACGATGAAGATTCACAATTTTCTCAACAGATGGTGTTAGTGGAGTGGTGTGAAGAATTTTAAATATGTGTTCTATAACATATAAATAAACAACAAAATGTACTTCAATTTACAATCTTCTCACCAACATGTGAAAATTGTAAATAAAATACATCACAAACATTGAAGTACATTTTGTTCGTTATTGATATATTGTGGACCTGATTAATGCATGGAAGATGGAACATATTATAACACGTGGTGGAGTTTCGGTTTGTTGTGAATGTGGTCTGTTCAGTCTGAATTCAAGGTTCTTTTTATGGTCTGTAATTTGTGGATTAATCCAGGTTTTATTTTTTTAGTTTTTAAGAGCTATTTTCCTGTTACTACCCTTGCACTAGATTTGTTCTCATGTACACATCTTAACAAGGTACTGTTTCTACGGCAAAAACGGATGGAAAATAGTTCGATCTAAGGGATACACCAAGTTAGGTGCTTCTATGCCTGAAAATGGAAACAGGACCGGCTTCCAAAATGTAGTGCTTCTTTAAAAAAAATTAGATAAAGGACAAGTCCCAAAAGAAGGTTGTGTCAGTTAACCCCAGTCGTATTTTGTTCACTGTTTTGGATTTCTGGACCTTCGAAGATGGGCCCGATAGGTACAAAACTACCACTCTACACTGCGTAATATACCGGAACAGTGCAGATCTCACATTACCATTTGGCAATGAAGGCCTTGGTTTAACTCCACATGTTCCAGTTCAGAACGGTTCGGTTTGGCGATTCACACACAAATTCAGACAACTTCACATATTTAAGTGCCAAATTTAAGGAAAAAACATTGTCTTGCATTTAAGTAAATACAGTATTTAATGACTACTTCAAATGCACAAATATGGTGCTGTATGAGATGGGGAAAGACTCATGAATGGAAAGTGGGATAAATAAGGCTGCTGTGGCATATTTCAAGAACTATGCTACCATATACCTGGAAAGAATAAGAGAAACCAATAATAATCTGCTAAAAGGCAGTAATTTGGTTACCTCTAGGATAGAAATCTTGAATGTTACTGTTAATGAACCTACTTCATGGACAAGTTTCCCATGAAAGTGTCACAATCAACATGGCTATTGTTTTTGAAAGTGTCAATATTCTTGGGTTCTTCCAGTGACTCATGCTAGTTCTGTCTAAGAAGCTCAGTTGAATACAGTGCTTTATAGTTGACGATAGTACCAGATCCAGTTTTTAAACAGTTGTGTTTGAAAAGACAGATGACAATGAACAATATCCAAAACAATACTTTAGGTTACTATTTGACAGAAAACATTCACTGTATAGACAGCAGGCCTAAGCCTCTTAGCCAACATCTGATGCAGAGACCAGTGGAATGCAAAGCAGTGTTAGCCACTAACAATGTCATTCAATCAACAGCCCACTCACCCAGTGACAACAGCTGTTTACGCGATGCATTGCGTGAATTCCAGGCACATAAAGATGTTGTTGCTTCATCAGGAAACAGTACATAGTCTTCTGTGTGGTTGAACACTGCCTGTGCCTTGTGCTCCTGTTTGCCTGCAATGTAACAATTATGTGCCAATTACTTCACTAACAATATCTGTGAGAATGACTAAGCACATAAACGTTTATTCATTCATGTTGATGCTTGGGAAATTTCTACGATGACCCTACAGTGGTTTGCCAGTCTAAAGGCACCCCACATGTCCCAGTGCGAAGCTGTCTAATCTGCCATATAATTACTGAATTAGAGCAGCCTTAAGGAAAAAACTTAAATACACACACCTTCCACTCTGTAGATGAATTTTTTATGTGTAAAGATGTTCTATAATACTCTTTTGTGAAAAGTGTTTAGTACTTTACACTGGAAAAATTGTGTATATTTGTGTATTTATGACTTGTTCCACATCCTACTGATTTTGTAACACACATATGGACCCAGGGAATGCACATACATAATGAATGAACGAATGAATAAATGAATGAATGACTGAATGAATGAATATATGTATGTATGTATGTGAATGTCAGGTAAATGCTTCATATTCAGGTCCAGGGTTCACGTCTTGACCTGAAAACTCAGCTGTAATGGATAAGACTTTTTGTGCTTTTTCTCAGTTCCTCCAAGCAAAGCCCAAACCATGCCTCAAACTGGGAAATAATTGCTATGTCCCAGATCTTTCCATTTAACAATTTCAGTATCTTCCTATGTTTGACGCTATAAAAAACTACTGACATAATCGTGTGAAAACTGTAAATAAATTAAATTATAAATACAGGGAAATTTTAGTTACACAGGATATGTGAAACAGATGAACAAATCAAGGTCCACATATGACATGGGCAAGGGACGTAGCATGACCAGACGAGATGAGAAATACATATACAGCCTTGGTTAGAAAACTTGAAACACTGAGACCACATGGAGATTTAAACATGTATGGGACTATAACATTAAACTTGATCTTACAGCATTAGGATGCAAGGATGTGAAATGGATTCATTTGGCTCAGGATGGAGACCAGTGATGGCAGCCACTTGATTAGTTGAGTGATACCAGCTTCTCAAAAAGGACTGCTCCATGAAATGAGTCAGTGAGTGATTGAGTTTTTTTGCTTGATACTCAGTTACACGAAACAGGACAGATAGAAACTTGAGCCCCTGGTTTCAAGAAAGGTCTACAGAATTACCTGAAACCGCAAAATGTAGATAACAGTGCACTAAACTTCATTCACACAAACTAGTCTACCACCTAAATCTGAAGTGATGAAACTAATCTATGCAATACTGCAATAACATTAACCTCTTAATCTCACTTAAAAGACAACACACTGTCATAACCCAAAAGAACATGATACAAATCTACATGTGTATCTGTAATGTTTCCTACATCCAACCCAGCTCAGTCCTTGGAAGAGTGAAAAACTGCCACATGCTCATGAATGTTCACTTACCAGTGGTACCAGCACCAGTGTAGGCAATGAGGCATCGACTTGTGGACAGTTCCCACAGCTTGACAAGTGAGTCCTTGCCTGATGATAGCAGATACTGCAACATAACAATACCACAACAGAGTGACTGATTCTAAAGGTGGCCAACTAGCATTGTGCGCATCACATCCAGCCAGGCACATACTTCACTCAGGCCCTTTATTCTTGACAGTTGTGCTTCAACTATGCATGTGTCTGATCTAGGTACTAGGATCACAGTGCACAGCAAGCAAACAGGAGGCCAACATTCCATCACCCATTGCTTAGCAAGTGATATTGTTACACAAATCAGGCTATTATCCACCAATCCATATTTATGGTTCATTCAACCTTTACAGTCCTAAAGGAAAAACAGTCCATTTCCACACACATTTCTGGGTTGAATTCTTTCAGGAATTAGTATTAAATGGAAGTAAGTCAAGGGTCATAAATTAAGCTGCAGAAAATGTGAGCACTGTTCCAACACCTCAATAATATGAACAGGCAGAGAAATTGGCTTATAAAATGAAAGATGCCCTCTCTGTCAGCAGGTATGATGGGATTTAAAAACCATACACTAAATGATTATAACACTTCTAACAGATCATATTATATAACATCAATCCAATCCATGCAGCTTAGATTGATTTGCTAGGGGCTGACATAATAAGAACAGGGATCTCTACCTTCCCATTGCGAGAAAATCTCACAGAACACACTTCTGCACCATCATGAGCTTTCAGGAAGGTGTTGACACAGCGGTTGGACACACCATCCCAGATCTTGATGCTTCCATCTCGTCCAGCCGATGCATAAATCTTGGCATCAGGAGAATATCTGGCATAAAAGTAATTTGATGTAAATATTATAAATTATACTCTGCAATAAAATGTAATTAGATGGAAACTCCAAATTTGGATTTTCACCCGCAAGAAAAGTCATCCCTTCTATACTGATGAACCTTCAGCATAATTTGTGCACATATTTCATCTGAAATTATTACAGATTCATATGAACATAGTATGTCATGTATCACACATCTAATAGATTTACATGTATGGTATTCCTGTGAACCAATGTGAACAATAAAATCTCACAGCTTCACAGTGCAATACACTGTTGCAAATACTTTAATAATAATTAAAAATACATACTCAAGATACTGCATTTACTGCATCACTGTCCTTCCAAAATGTGATATAGGAGAAGCATGACAAATTTCTGCACTTTGACTGCCTTCTACATGCACTGCAGGCACACTCAGAAATGAACTTGTTTAGAAAATTAAATTTCACAAGACACCGCACTTTTGAGCATTATGGGAATGACCTCGTTACATGCATTTTAAGTGCAATGAAACTAGTGGACTACCATTTTTCTCCAACAGAAATGTATACAATCAAAATCACTTTTTTTTTCTGTTTATGTGTTATCACCAAAACAATTATGTATTTCTATTGAAAACCCAATAAAATGACGTAAAATAAAATATGCCTTCATGGTTGTGAAGATTAATAGCATAACATAATCTTCTGACAACATTATGACCCCAAAGATCACGGTGCATTAAAATGATTTCCATGTTTCTTCCATAACAGGTTAATATGTAAGTTACTGAAAGTGCACTGCTCATACTTTACAGAGGGAATGGGACTAACTGAAACATCCCATTAGTCATTCATGGCAAATGAAAGGAATAAAAGAAGCTGTTAAATTATGAAGTAATCCCAGAAATTCAACTTTCCAAAAGGATTGCTATGATCTATTTTGAACTGCAAGATCAAACATATACAGAATGATGCAAGACCAGAACTACAATTTTAAGCCAGATGGTGAGTTAAGTGGTTTTCTCCAGGTTTCTGGAAGCCATTACAGCATGATTAAGCAATGGTGTTGTGTCTGGTCAAAGTACTTGTCCTATCTCTGCCAGCCAGCAGTCACATGCATCATCAATTCCCCTCCCCTCTTCCTTTCCTATAAAACTAGGTCTTCCCTTCACTTGAAATTCACTGGGACTCTGACATGGGAAGCCACCCTGCACTAACCACAAAGTTCTGTCTCAGCCCAGAATTTGAAATTCTGTGTTGCAGCTGGGACAGCATCAACCAGGTCAGCATCTCTATGTGGTGCTGTGGTGACTACAGTGTGTTTGATTTTTGGGGTTACTTGCCCACAGCAACATGCAGGAAGTTTGTTTGATACACTATATAAATGGTATTTTGAGGACAAAGTTCCCCCTAGACTTGGAACATGCAGAACCTCACTATAAGTTTTTTACATTATTCAATAGTACTAATACTGCATGGCTTTTGTCTTTATGTTATTTGAGTTAGTTGCACCTCCCAACATTTCCCTTGGTTATTATTGCATTATTATTGTGTCAGATTGCACATATACACTAAAAATAAACAAGGTGATGCATTGTGACCCTTACGAAAGTAAACCATGACAGGTGTTAAATGTTTATCTGCAATGGTGATTGCCAGTTCAAACAATTTTTAAAACAGTATACATTACTATACAGGCAGCCTTAAACAGCAATGTTCCATTACAAGATGAAGGCATTATAACTGTTATGTTCCTAGTGAATGGAAAGAAGTATATACACATTTGGTTTGTTTCTATCTATGACTCACTTGATAGAGGTGACACCTGCAGTGTGCTGGTGACTTGGGATGCTGCATACAAAGCACTGTGCTGTCATAACATCATACAGCCTGATAACAGGGTGTGAGGTCCCCACCACCAAGTAGTCTCCAGTAGGGTGGAATGACATGCAACGGATTTGGTCTGCATCCTGCCACATAAAGCAAGCACATGGATTGGTTTCATATCAATAGACAATAATGGAACTATGTGCTGATGGCAAGATCCTAGAATGAGAAATCACCACTAGACACTATTATGAACCAACCAAAGTATGACTATTTCATCAACGAGATATATTTTAATACTATCTTCTTATTACCATCCCACATTTACTTGGTTAATGTGGTCTTCTATGATGTGATGTGATGTCATTTGGTAGACAGCTAATTAAATACTGTACGAATCTACTGATTCCATGTACAGGGTAGACGGGCAAAGTTTCTCTGAAATAACATTATCCATCTACCAACTCACATGGCATCACATTTCATAAGACCATGATATGAAAACTCACCATTGTGTAAACCTCATACATCAAAATGCCGAAGATGTCAGCTTATCTTTCTATAGATCCACCAATTACTCATATCTACCAAGCAACCGGAAAAGTTGTCAGCGCTAGCCAGTGCAAGCTACACAAACAGAAAACTGCTATGCTGGATGGCACAGTGTGAGTGGTACCAACATTAGTCATAGTCTGCATCAGCAACAAAAGGCTTTATTGTTTAGTACTAATGTTATCCTTAGCCTGTAATCACCACAAAGAACTCACAGTAATGGTCCTGAATGCCTTCTTCACTGATGTCTTGCTGTAGTCAAACAGCTTGATTGTGAAATCTCGACTACCAGACACCAGAATGGGCTCACGTGGATGGAACTCAAGACATGTCACTTCCTCAAGATGATCATAGAGTGTGCGGATCACAGGATGACCTTGAGAGTCTCCAGATGGGTCCAAACCATCAGGTGCAGACTTTGCCAACATCCTGTCTACATCCAGAATCTGTTAAGACAGGAGGAGTGTGCTCAGATGCCATAGCAGGCAAAAAACTGGTGTAAGTCTATGCCATACTAACCAACTGCAATGAAAAATTTGTTCAGAATATAGGCACATGAAGTGTAATCAGAAAACTTCTAGATGGCAACAAGATGACACTACTGCCTTTGGTACAAACTTCATCTGCTAGTTGGAGGTACAGTAAATCAATGCAGTTATTTGCTGTTCATATAAAAGTTACAGCATGTAACATCATGAAGTAAGGCCTTGTGAAGTGTGTTTATGTGTTCTACCCTCTCCAATTTCTGTCCCTTCAGAAAATGGCAGACTGAAAAATAATGTGTATGCATAATGCTCCACTTCAAAACAGACCAAACTGCTGGAGAAATCTTCCAGACATTAAAGAAACAAAGGGACAGCCTTCTCAGGGGAAAAGCCCATCATGCCCACGCCCAACAAAGACAAGACAAGTCTGTCCCAGTGTGAAGTGCATGTTGATCATATTTTCTAATATGAATTTAACTGTGAGTCACAACTGGTTTCACAATTTGATCCACGGGGACAAACTGCCAGCCAACATTTCTATGCAAGAATTATACAGCACCTATAGGAAGATGTGCAGCAAAACGACACTAGTGGCACCATACAGTTGGTTTCTTCACCATGACAGTGTTTCTACCCACTCTTCTGTCCGTGCAGGAACTTCTGGTCTATATCAACACGACTGTTGTCCCATGCTCTCTGTACTCCCCACACCCAGCACTTGTGTAGCTCTGAAGAGGAGACATTAGTATACGTTTCCAACAGTGGCGCAGTTGCTGGGCTCACTGTATGAAGTTGCTAGGGCATTGTTTTGAAGGGGACAGTATGAAATAGCATGGAATAGCAATCAAATATTGTTATCATGGAAAACAATATATTGTCACAAACTTTCTGACGACACTGTGCAAAATTAAGTTGTGGTTCCATCATCAAGACTCACAGTTCTATCATGATGGATGTACGAAACTGCGTGAACGTTGACAAAAGTGTGTAGAATGTCAAGGTACTTGTGTGGAGAAATAAATGCACAAAGTTCATGAACATTACATGTTTTTTTTTTTATCCAAATATGCATAACCATTTCAACAAAACAAATTATGAGGCATTACTTTTCACCATACCCTCATAATACAGCACATGCAGGACTAGAAATTTAGAAAATAACAAAGAAGACCTGAGGAGTTCTGCTTGGAACTTCTACTTTTAAATAGCTGTTTCAATGCACACCACCTATGCCACTAAATTCTTGTCTTATAACCATAACAACAAATATTCATGAACAGCAAAAGCAAGAACTATCCTCAAAATAAGATACTTACCTTGATGGATGCATCAACACTTCCAGTAGCTATAAGCTGCCCATCGACACTGAATGCCCCCGCACGGCAGTTGCCCTTGTGAGATGTCACATATGCTGTCTCATAAAGGGCTGGTTCAGGTGCTGTGGTCTGCACATCAGTTTCAAACTCCAGGTCTAAATATATAAGTACCAAATAAGTTTATATCTCGAATGTCAAACAGCCAATAGATGATGGTGTATTGTGGCATATACGTTCACATATGAGGTTTGGCCTTCTTACATTTAGAAGAACTCATCATAGCATAGCAAATGCTGAATTTTAAGGAAACACTGTAGCTTTACCAACAACTCATGCCACAACAGTAAAAACAACCTGTAGCTATTTCAGGATCTAGACGATTCAACATCACTCATTTATTTGAGGTTTGGAAAAATGATGCTATCAGCAGCATAGAGCAGTTCTGGCATATGAGTACCTACATGGCACATTCCTGGTGGAGATGAAAAAACACATGAAAAGCCATTAAGAACATTCACTCTTTGGGCCAAGGTCTGAACCCAGGACATCCAGAATATACGAGGGAGGGCTGATAAGTCCTTAGCTCGACCAGGAAGGAAACAAGCTACAGCGACCAAACTCGGGATTTATTCAACATATTCCCCACAGAGCTCAATACACTTCTTAGTCCGTTGATCTAACTTTTGCAAGCCACTCAAAAAAATTCAGAAGGTTGTCCGTCCAACCAGGTCTCTGTGGAAGCAATGACCACTGCGTTTTTTTCAGTCCAGGGAATAGGTGGTAGTCCGAAGGGGCCAGATCCAGAAAATAGGGTGGGTGATCAAGACAATGGAAGCCCAGGTAGGATAGTTTCTTCTGGGTTGCAAGTGCCTGGTGAGCCGGGGCACTGTCATGCAAGAACAAGACCCCCTTGGTGACCTTCCCACAGCGTTTTTCCTTCAAAATGTCCTTCAGTTGCACCAGCAGAGATAAGTAATATTCCACATTAATAGTTTGGTACTTTGGAACATAATCAATGAGGAGGCTGCCGTCTTGATCCCAAAAAATCAAGGCGAGAACTTTTCCAGAGGATTTTTGCACTTAGAATTTTTTTTGGGCAGGGTAAGCCACTATGCCGCCACTCCATTGATTGTTGCTTTGTCTCCAAGTCATAGTGATATAACCAGGTTTCATCCATGGTCACCAAACGTGACAGGAAATCATTTGGATTGTGCCAAAAAAAGTTCCAAAAGTTGCCCAGACAACTGGTGCCATTGACGTTTTTGATCTATGTTGAAGCATTTTGGGACCCACGTCATGGAGAGTTTCCGCATGTCCAAATCTCCATGAATGATGAACCCAACCCATTCACGTGAGATGCCCAGTTGCTCAGCTATTGATTTAGCCGAAATCAAGCGGTCTTCCAAGATTAGCTTGTTAATTTGATCAATAATCTCCAGGGTGGTCACTGTTTTGGGTCATCCAAGATGAGGCGCATCACAAGTGGAAAAATCACCACGTTTAAACTGGACCACCCAGTTTTTGATGATGGTATACGATGACACATGATCCCCTAATGTTTCTGTCAGAATGGTGTGAATTCCCTTGGGCACCTTGCCTTGCAGGAAAAAAAAATGATGACAGCTCTCGTCACCATGTTGTTGAAATCGCGCACATCGCCTGAAATGCTTCCTTTCAGCCTCTGTAACAAGAAAAGACTTGCAATTCGACACAAACAGACCCCTCTTTCCAACGACACTATCAATTCTGTCCTACAACATCGGGAAGTAGGTCGGGCTAAGGACTTATCAGCACACCCTCGTAAAGTACGAATGCTATTCAATTGACTGTGACATTCTGTCAGGTCATGTAATTCCCTAGCTGTATTGCAATGTCACTATACATCCTACAAGAAACATGGTGGTCATTAACATATAGATACACTAAGTGGATCACATCATGTCATCTTATAACCCTCAACTCATATAATATTCAGAATATACCAGTCTACCAAGCCACAGCCACACAATGTAAACAGAAGGCATATTTATTTGACAGTCATAAATATGTGACATTTGTGTGAATTCTGGGCACAACTCAAATGGATATGAACAAAAATAAAATTTGTTCTCTTGGGTATACACTTCATCACATTACAGCATTAAGAAAAATATTGTGTGTGGAGATGTTTTTACCAAGTCCTGTTGCTGTTATAGTATCCTGTCCTGGAACTGTCAGTGCAACAGCTCCTGTTTTCTGTGGGCGATCTGGTTCATGTTGAAGACCTGCCATCACAACATGCAGCAACCTATCTGATGGAGGGCATGGTGGATCAGCCTGTGCTACTGCTGACAACCCTACAGCTAGACTCTGGTGTCCATCATAAAATAACTGACTGAAACATTCAAGCAGCAATATACAAAATAACTAGCATAAACAGTATTCAGAAGTGTACTGATCTGCTGCCCTCTTGGATGTAATGGTGCCTAGTGACAGACATGTCCTTCTGAAACATCCATACACAACGTCACATCCCAAAAAACAGTAATTTTTAAAGCACCCCTTATTTCATACACCGGTGAAGTGGTACAGGTTACAATAAGGTACCCATAGCAAAAATTCAGTAATTTCTTGCAATGCTACTTACGCAATTTAAAGTTTTGTATAAAAAACACAACGGATTACATTCACAGAGATTACAATTTAAAAAATGCTTCACTTTAGAAGAGAGATAGGGCTGAGACCGTGAACACCACGCACAAAGATAGCGAGTTTAATACAAGTGGGGTTATGGACATTATTTTCATAAATAAAATTGAAAGTATGGAGCTTACCTAATCATCAAACGATACAATAAATCTCTCGCTTTTATTATGTTTTTTGGATCAACATTTTCGTTATTTGTTGCCGGTGTTGCAGCCATTAATATAAATGTATTTTTCTATCGTACGCGTCTTTGATTACATGCAACATATGATTGTAAAATCGATTACCGAAAATCGATTGTCAAGGTTACACACACACACACACTCACACGCACAAACTTTTAATCCGTGATACACGCCATTTACGACGGATTGTAGCACAAACCCGCAAACTGCATATCACCGATTGATAGCCACATTTAAGCTCCGCGAACGACCGGTGGTGTGTTTGTGATCCGTGAAATATGTCGTATTTCACGTAATTGAGTTTGTTGTGTTGGTTGTGTAAATGGCTGACGCGGAGGAAAGGGTTGGTCGTGTAAATAAACGTCAAAGGTATAAGTCTGATTGTGATCATGTTTTAAGGAAACGTTTACCTCCTCGCTTACCACGCAGGAGTAACGACATCTATATTACAAATAAGTCGAATTACCAGGTGTGTGTGTATGTAATTTCTCCTCAGGTACATGGGACCTCTTGTAGTGACTGATAAATTTTACCGTATTATACTCTTTATTGATAGGGTCAGCTCTCTCGATGTGAGAAACTTTTGAATGATGGAGAATCTGAACTTGTGATACATGGACTTGGTGCAGCAGTTCCTCGGGCTGTAAATTTGGCACTTCAGCTTAAGACCAAACACCTGGGAACTGTAGAAGTTGCTGTGAACACTTCAACGGTTGACATTATAGGTTGGTACATGTGATTGAAATTTTGAACTTCGTGCCTCTTTTTCACTTCATACCACCGTTTTGACCTAGCCTCCATTGATACTGAACAACTGAATTCACCCAACTGACACCAGGGAACCTGGGGCCCACTTGATTATATTTCTTAAATGCACAATTTTTGGAACAGTCTCAGATTGCAGTCACCAATGAATTAGTGAGTGTTTTACTGAAGCATTGCCGTCATTCTGTAAGGATCGGTAGCTCATACAGCTGTTATATTAAAGGATGATGTGACTGGTATTACTGGTTCTCCCAACTATGTATGCCAGTTTCGTGTCTTTATTAGTCCTTTGCCTTGTGCCCATTCTGATTATACAGTGTAGTAAACCTCTGTGCCTGATGTGAGTCAAACTGTCTGGTCTCTGTATATGACTCCAGAAGCAGGAACCATAATTGCTGTACCACAAACAGCAGAGGAAAAACAACTCACATGTTTTTTATATTTTCAATGGGGCATATGTATGCAGGAGAGGCAACCTAAATTACCAGTATTCTAAATAAGTGATCTTCATTATCCTGTCATGTGTGTGTAGAAACATAGAGGGGCTGAAGTTGTGCACATTTTTAAACATGTACTGCAGCTAAAAAGTGTATATTGGTTGACATGCAGCAGCCTAGCATGTGTGCAGAAATGCAAGAAATTAATTGAAAAGTGATGCATATATCTAAAAGCAAGTAATCTGGTAATTAAATAGCTGTACTAAGTTACAGTAGCCTGACCTAAGAGTAAAATTGCAGGAAATAATTGTGTGCATCCTACTGGTATGTTAACCTCATAACAGTAGTGTGCAGTGATACTGACTGGACATGTTTCAGGATCTCACCGGTGGTGACTGTATTCCAGACTTATTTTAGCTTTTTATGGTAGGTGAAGTATATCCCAGATAACATGCTTATTCTTTGCATTTATTAATTTGTGGATTTCAGTTGTATATGAAAAGTGGTCAGGGTGTTTCATGAACATTCAGTATTACTAAGTACGTTAGCTAACAGTCTTCCTGAGATGTAAATAGTAGGACTAAATATTGATCAGAATTTGGTACAGCTGTTGAGTTTTTCACTGCTGGCAAGAAGTACAGTGTTTTCAGGCTTCTCTGATTTTGAATATTAATGAACTGTAATTTTACTCACATTTTTGTAAACTTCAAAGTAGTGTTTCATGTTTCTCAACAGTAGAAAGAAAATCACAAGATATTAGTATTTGCCTCTAGAAGACACATCATGGAAAAATTTAATATGCATATAAAGTGAGCTTGTATGCCTACAGATGACCTGGAGCCAGTAGATGATCAAGGAGAGTATGAGACACACACACGTCAGAACTCCTCTGTCCACATCCGTGTGTACCGAACAGCCTTGCATGGAGCTCATAGGTGAACTTAGAATGTGAGCTGGCACAATAGACATGTTCTTTACATTGAATGAATTGGTGCAGTGGCTTGGACTCACTGTATTTGAGATCTGGATAAATCTTCTTGCCATTACACTCTTCACAATTCTTTTAGCACTGCATGTGGAGGATGTCCTCACAGATGCTAGGGCATGGTGGATTGTGTTTGCTCCCCTGTTTGCAGGGGATGGACTGAATGCATATTTTTGTACAATTGTATTTATCCGGATGCAACTGGAAGGGGCGTACAAGGTGGCACTGTTCCGTGCATCTTGGAGCTTCTTGTTTCTGGTGTTACTGTTTGTGTTCAAGTTCCTCCTCTGCCAGAAACTTTCAGGGCAAGGCAACCATGACTACGCTGAAGTGTTGGCCCCCATATTTATCTTGCTGCAGCTCATCATGGTGAGGGCTTGCCAGATGCATTGAGACATAGACATTGTGAGCCCTTGAACAATAGTCCACGTTTGTTCTGTATTTGGAGATAAAAACACTGAAGATTAACCAATCAGCCAATGTGTTGTGGAGGTTTAGTATGTAAGTTTCACTAGTGCTTACATTCAGCCTCTCTAGTACCCTTTTGTATCGCATCTACTTATTTGTTAGGTTTTGTGTGCATGTCTTGTAAGTGACGTCCAAATTAAGAATTGTGTTAAGTCACTTCACTCCCATTGCTAATCTGAACTATTTTATGTGTTAAATAACACGTGTTATGTGTTGATCCAGTTGCTTATGTATCACTAGGTACAATAGACCATTTACAAATTGGTCAAAACTTTATCTCTCAACCCTCCAGTGATGATGGGGTATAAATTTCAACTACTTCTCAGGACTGGGGGGATTTTAAATTTATAGTACCCCATATGCCATCACAACTGTACATTGCACTAAGGCCAAGTCCACCAATAGCTGTACTGCTGTTTCATCTGTCACCCACTGATGGCACACACCATCTGACTGGCAACTGTTTGATCTATGCAAAATATCTTGTGGTTTCTTTCACCTGCATAACAAAATGAATTTTTTAAACGTTTGAAGGTAGAATGAAAGGTAATAAAAAACATGTATATGATATTATTTTGACATGGCTATTATAATAAAAGATAAGTGAGAACAAATGAAATAGTTCGGTGTTTCTTCTTACCTTAGAGTTACTGCCATTCTTTCTGTGTTAGTACAGACATCCTCATTACCATATTTTTGTAGGCTGTATTTGGTGTAATCAAGAACAACTTACTGAACTGCTCATTAACATACTGGATGTTATTGCCTGCATAAAGGAACGTCAAGACGCCCTCAGACGAACAACACGCCATGTCTTCACATGAGTTGTAAAGTGCATTGATGTTGACGGTTGAATTTTCAAACAATTATTATAAACTGTACCAACTCTGTCACTTGAACAATAAATACCGGTATTAAAAACAGTACGTACACACAATATCTCTTTCTTATTAACAATTTTGCAGTTGTACATTCAAATAGCTCTATCTCGGAAACCATTCGGAATAGGACACATGTTTATATAAACATTTTTGCTTAGAATGACCGATACTATGACCTCCAGAATATTGACCTTTCCTCCTGGGACACTCTGTATAGTGTTATTTCTTTGTTATGTTTTACATATCTGAGTGAAGGTGAGTTAAATACAAACAAGATAATGTATTGAATCCACTGAGGCATCCTTAGTAATTCAAGGGGCATAAAAACGTTTGTAGAACATTCACACAGGAGCTGGTGTCAATTTAAATCCTGCATCCTGAAGGATGTACTGGAGCTAGGATCAGCAGCATATTCCTCCCACTGATCATCTTGGTATGACTTAAGAAAAATATGCAAGAGTGAATTTCCACACTGTAGCAGTAACATGAATGACAACATGTTTACATTGTACATAGTGCAGCAATAACAGATTAACAGCAATATGCCCCTTCTCATACACTGTAGCAATGCGTAAATGACAACACAGTATATGTAGTATAGCACTAACATATACACAACAACCTGTCTGCACTTTATATGGGTAGCAATAACATAAACAGGAGCTCTGCACTTCATGTAGTGCAGCAGTAACAGATAAGTGTCAGCATGTCCATACTACATATTGTGTAGCAATAACATGTATCAACTTCTTCACACCTTATAAATTGCAGCAGTAATATAATGAACAACCCATATGAACATCATATAGTGTAGCAGTAATGTGACTAGCAACATATCCATAAATATTGAATGACATATACAGAAAAAAATGGAAAATTAGCTCAGACTGGTAATATGTCAACTGATAGTAGTGTAATGAATAATAAAGGATGTGGAAGAAACCATCCATTTTCTGATTTGAGGTTACATCTTGGCATATGCCTGGTGGAACAGAGGAAAGCACAATCAACCTCAGTTAGGGTTGCTGGTGTCCTGCCTGAGATTCAAACCAGGCACTTCTGAAACAGAAGTTACAAATGTTACTTCTGGAGCCAACATGCTCAATGCCACAATAATTATGAAACATGAACCCATAAGAGGAAGACAGTGGAAAGTTTCTGTTCTGTAGGAGGAATCTACATTTCCCAGTATTATGAAACTGGCAGATGGCTTTTATCTTAGGGATTAACAGTTTCTGGATTCAGACCATCTCATAACATAACAAATGGATGCAACTAAAAGATAACAACTTGAATGAAATGGTGGAAGAAGAGAAAGAAATGCTCCTGTACTCGAATATGATGTACAGAGAACAACAGAATTATAATATTGTAACGAAGTACAAACCCCTAGAACATAAAGCCTACATAAGGCAAAGGTGAACAGAAAAGTCTCTTTCCTCTGTTGAGAATCAAATGCTGATTCCTCAGTTGTCCAGTCCTAAGACTAGTCATCAATGACTCTGATGCTGTGGGTTCCTTAGCCTGATACATGAAAAAGAACAAGTATAGGTATTTGTTTTCAAGGAATAGGGTATAATAATTCCCACATTCTTAATTTCAGGGTAATTGTATTGGTACTGAGAAAATGCAACACTTGGCCAGCTGGATTCAAACACACATTGTAATAATTCAGTCCATAACAAGCCTGCCATTCCATATGCAATGCTGTAATACTGTAATGTCTGGCCAGGTAGATTCCATGTATGCACTGTTTTAGTGATGCAACACTTGTACATCTGGAATGAATGCATGAATCATTGTAATGTTTTTACGCATAACCTGCTGGACTGCAGCATGCACAGTAGTAATAAGGCAACAACTGCACCTCTGGTCTGCATGTACAATCTGCTGTAATCATGGAAAACCTGTAGAGCACAAACTCTTGTGCTAAATTCAGAATATGGTAAGTTTTTCATCCAAGTGTTTTAAACGTTTCAATTAACCCTACAGAGCCTTGGGGTTACCATATGTAATGGTGGACTTCAGAATACAAAATCCTGCATGTTGCCCATACAGTGTCCATATTTCATATGATTCATACAATAAACAGTACATGGTGTCCCTATATAACATCAACCAATTGGTCTTTCTAATGAAAGGCACTGTATTTTCTTTGCAGTATAAACTGAATCTTTAAAAACAATTTCAATTAACTTCAATCTTCAAATGAGATTTTGTTTTAGTACATCAGTGTATATATTCTGCTGGCTCAGATTTTTCCAGTATAACTTGTACTGTTATTTTATCTAACTTCAAAGTGCTTGAAATTTGTAGCACTACTTCAGTTCATTTACTAATTCACACATTATTGCAAGTTCCTGATGTATTTTCATCACATTACTAACACTGCTGCTGCTGCTATTATTATGGTCATCATTTCCATTCATTTCTGTTACTCCCTGAAGAGTGTTGGTAGGGTAGAAACATTTTGTTTCCCCCTGTAATGCCTTCTTAACGTACCAAATTTTCCCTCCATGACTAGTAATGGCCCCTAGAAGTGCTCAGTAGTTGGAATGAAGGTGGATCAATAAACTGGGGTGAGGGAGAGAGATGGAGACAGCTGATCTGGGACATGCCTGCCACTTAAGTTGGGGATGAAACAGGGGTGAGAGTGTAGAGTTTTGTGCATGCAACAGGAGAAACAGCATGTTTGGGATAAACTCCAGTCATCTGCTGGACTACAATGGTGAGATGAGTTTAATTCCACTGAACTGACAGGAATTCTGTGCAACATTGCCACTTGCCATTGTACTATACATCAATTAAGTATTTAATTTGAATGAATATCAAAATTTTATGTTTAGGAACAAACAGCCAAAGTGTCTTTGTAACAATATATATATATATATATATATATATATATAAGAAATTATTAAGAATGTGAAGGGAGAACATAACCTAATATTACTTAGGTGTGGTTCACTGTCCCTCAAGCAGACAGTGACAGTTTGTTGTGTGGCAAATGGATGCAGAACCTAATAAAATCTTGAGGTGTCGCATGATAACACTGCTGCCTCATTTGTCAAACTCAATATATAAATTGCTGTCTTCCATATTTTCATTTATATATAAATGTAATTACCTCTTTCCCATTTCCAACCATTGAGCCATACAGAACACAGTGACATGACAAATAATTCATACTTTTTGTCTTATATATATATATATATATATATATATATATATGGTAGTTACAACTGTTAAAGCAATGTGAAGGTTTTCTTACAGATTTTCTGCCTCCATATTCAGAGTTCAAGTAAGTCAAGTTAGATCAGGCAGGTGCCCACTGTCTTGCCAAGATTCCTGTCCCTGGCTCTGATAGATTAATCCTCATGTCCTTTATAACCCAGCCTCCCACCCTTTATTTGTTTGCCAGATTGGCTCACCCAGCTGTTAGATCAAAACAGTATGCTGCTCCAAAATACTGGTACGCTACTGTAAATTACATATCAAAGATAAGGTATAATGATGCTTGATTGGCAGTTGATATGGCCAATAGCATAACATTAACATATCTGCATTTGCTAACATCCCTAATACAATGGCTATCTAAACTTATGAGTTGGTGGTATAATTAGTGAAACATGACCTGCAATACACAAAAAGCAATTAAATTCTTTAGGGTAATTTTTTTGTAGATAGGCAAATGCATAAATCTACATTTATTTTTCTGTTCATAAAAGCATCTAAAATTTAGAATGCTCCCATATCACAAACAAACTCACACACTTTATGTGCAAGCTGCAAACAAACCTATTATAATGTAATGTCATGAAAGCCTTAGGTATAGCTGATTCACACTGCAGCACAACAATAGGTCACTAAGTTATATATTAATTTATAAACACTTAGAGCTATACTTGAACTCCCTTATGGAACTTCGTGGCCTGTTCTAGGGTGAACTTTACCTTAACACTACCTTTTTGTACTCTTAGCTATGCAATATCATGAGAATGACACACTATCTTTGTGCAGACAACAGCACTGTGGCCACATCCCATTACAGTGTGGGTGATGATGACGACAGTGTTCCCAACTGCTCCACCACCTCCCCTGTGCTCACCACCACTGGTGGCCCCCTTAGGGCTCACCATGGACCAATTCTGCTGCTGACACCTTCCCTAGAAGCTCTCAAAGCCCAGCTCAAGTGGGGCCTCCTCCTGCACACATATGGCTTTGCTTGCCTGTTCTTTGTTCTTGCTTTCTATGCATTCTTCTCCATTCTAAATCTCAGGTGAGGATAATTTTGGATTTCCAATATAAGTTGATATTTTGCCATATATGAATGCAAAGTTTCATCTTGCACTCATAAAAAAGAATGGAGACTTAAGAAATTATACTATATTATGCATACCTATCCTGAAGCTATAAAAGAAGTGCCTTGGACAATAGGATTAATGAAGCTTGAAATATCTCCCATTCTTTCTACTCTTACATTCTCCTACAATCCTTTATGGCCTTCGTCAACAAGGCCAAAGCGGTTCTTGATGGTGAAGGTATCATATGGTTAACATTAATAACATTTCTGTAAAAACAGTGGCTAGATGACTGGAGGGAAATACCAAAAGAACACTGTAAGCAGACACATAATATCTTGAGGGAGACATAGATGGAGCCAGTCATGGGACTCCTTTCTGTGGCCTCGGTATGAGAGATTAAAATTATCATGGAAACAGGGAAAATTACATGACAAAGATATTCACAATTTGTAACTTTCACCCACTTACTCTAGGATGATTAAATCAAGAAGTGCCAACAGGCTGGAAGGCAACAATACATAAGGGTGAAAAGAAGAAATGCATACAATACTGTGTTGGGAGAACCTTATAGGGAAAAATGACAGCACTGAAGAGATGTAACTGTGGATGGGAAGATGATGTTAAAATGTATCTTACAGAAAGGCATAATATATGCAAGGTGCAATGAACTGATCTAATGGTGTACTTCTGTGATCACAGTGATGAAATTTCAGTTGTCACTGACCAGCTGAATAACTGCCAGTTGTTCAAAGAAGAAAATGCACCATGGGCAATGATAAATGAAAAGTATATTACACTTACAGGTCCTTGATTTCAAGCCGACCGTTCATGTCGACAATCAACGGATTCTTGTGTCTACTGGGCGTGTCCAGGGCTGGCTGCCTCTTTATAGATGCCTACAATTTGCGTGAGGTCAGTGACAACTGGAGGAGGCCAAACACAATACTGCAGTGTGATACTAAGATATGATATATTTGTATCACCATAATACTGCATCAAGATGCTAAGACAAAATACATATTTGTCACCATAACATTGTGTCACATAACACAACACAACATACCTGTATTACAGTCACACTGTATTATGATACTGATACACATTATAGTTGCATTATCATAGTACTGCACTATGATGGTATAACATAGTATCTGCTATCACTATAACACTACGTTATGCTATTAGTTTAAAGTAAAGGTGAAGCTTTCCCACACAAGTCATGGAGACTTAGAGGGGTGATGAAATGTTGGGCTTCCATCTGTATTTTGACATTTCACACAACAAGGATGGTAAAGTTGTCAGCTCTATGTGCAGGCTGCATTAGTTTACAGCAGGTCTACCATACATCCTCTTTTCCCCAGCCATGTATTCTTTTCCATCCAAAAATGTCCATCTAGGCAGGTTTTTTTAAAGTTGTAGAATAAACTGGGTTTTTGAAAATTTGTTTTTCTTAAAGCTTTTGCATATTTTAATGGTACTAGAAATGCAAGAAAATATTTCAACTGCTTTTTAAAGAAAAAAAAATAATTGTTAGATTTTGTAAACTATCTATGGAGAAATGGAACACAAGGCTTATTTAAAAACAAAGCAGGAAGTAACACAGTCACAACCCATTCAGATATGAAGAGGAATATTCCAATGGGGCTCTATTTCGCCATTAATCTTTTGCATTGCACTCATTCCATTAACAAATGAGCTGAACAGAGCTGATTGTGGATATCAAGTACATGAAACTGAGAGGAAAATAAGTTACTTATTATATATGGATGACTTGAAACTGCTAGGTAGAAATGAGAATGATTTGAAGAATGAAATGAAAATTGTGCAAACAATTAGCAAAGATATAAATATGAATTTTGGTTTAGAAAAATGTGGAAGAATATGTTTAAAAAGAGGTAATGTCCAAAGCAAAATGCATGTAGGAAGCACATTTGAGAATGACATTAAAGAACTGGACCCGAGAAGAAAAGCATTTAGGCATAGAAGAGAGTTTTGACATACAGCATAAGATAAATGAGAAAGAAAAGCTGAAGAAGGAATACTTGAGGAGATTGAGACTAGTTTTGGGTACAAAACTAAGTGCAAAGAATAAAATTCAAGCAATTGGATCATTGGCAGTACCAGTACTTAGATACAGTTTTGGAATTATTAACTGGCACCAAGAAGAACTGCAAAAACTAGACCATAAAACAAGAAAACTACTAACTATTCAAGGACAGTATCACCCAAAAGCAGATGTAGATCGCTTGTATGTCCCCATAAAACAGGGAGAAAGGGGTTTGATGCAGTTAGAAGCAGCCCAAGCAGTAGAAGTTACAAAACTGGTGGAATATGTAGACAGGAAGAAAGACCCATTAATACAGGTTGTCAGAACACACCAGCACAACACCGACTCATCAGTGTTACAGACAGCTAGTTGCCTGAAGACAGAAGTACAGAAAGAAACAAAAAAAAAATGAAGGATGGCATAGCGGTGAAAAAAAAGAAAGATGGCACGGGCAGAGGTTGCATGGACAATTGCCACATAACTTAGACAAAAAGTTGGTGGACATTGAACAGTCATATTGCTGGCTAAAATCTGGTGACATCAAGGGAGAAACAGAAAGTACAATAGTGGCAGCTCAAGACCAAGCAATTAGTACAAACTATTTTAAGAATAAAATTT